>Ga0265295_1000208_pt1 | contig 121817 bp, 112 predicted proteins | sample Munlansysbiofilm_FD_192503 | JGI IMG/M metagenome (GOLD analysis project Ga0265295, IMG submission 192503) | Leachate microbial communities from a municipal landfill in Southern Ontario, Canada - Methane capture system biofilm | ecosystem: Engineered > Solid waste > Landfill > Unclassified ...
ACGAGATAACCGGGAAGCCCTTTTCAGGCCAGACGGTTTTTGAAATCCTCGTAAACAAAACTGCGCAGCACCTCGAGCTGGCCCGTTTCCGGTTCGTAGGTGCAGATGTGCGGATGCTGGATACCGTTGAATGTCGTGGTTTTCACCATGGTGTAATGGGCCATGTCGAGAAACGCAAGACGTTGCCCCGGCGCCAGGGGGGTGTTGAAAGACCAGTCGCCGATCACGTCCCCCGCCAGGCAGGAAGGGCCGCCGAGACGGTAGGTAAAGGGTTGTTCCCCGGCGTCGAAGCCGCCGTGGATGCCGGGGCGGTAGGGCATCTCCAGCACATCCGGCATGTGACAGGTGGCGGAAACATCGAGGATCGCCGTGGAGACCTGATTGTGCACCACGTCCAGCACTTCACTGACCAGCAGGCCGGTGCCGATGGCGATGGCTTCGCCGGGCTCCAGGTATACTTCCACCCCGTATTTGCCCCGGAAGTGCCTGATCAGCTCGACCAGGCCGTCGATATCGTAGCCCTCGCGGGTGATATGATGGCCGCCGCCGAAGTTGAACCATTTCATGACCGGGAGAAAACAGCCGAACTTGTCTTCCACGACCGCCGCGGTGCGGGACAACGGCTCGAACAACTGTTCGCACAAGGTATGGAAGTGCAGACCTTCAACCCCGGCGAGGGAGCGTCCCTCAAACTCCGCACGGGGAATGCCGAGACGTGAACCGGGGGCGCAGGGATCGTAGATGGCCGTGTGACCCTCGGAGTGCTCCGGATTGATGCGCAGTCCGATGGAAACACTACCTTTGTGTTTTTTCCACAGCGGGCGGAACCGCTCCAGCTGGGCAAAGGAATTGAACACCAGATGGTTGGAGATGCCCAGCAGTTCAACCACGTCGCTTTGCTTGAAAGCGGCGGCGAAACTGTGTACCTCGCGGCCAAACTCCTCCCGGCCAAGTCGTGCTTCCCATGGCGAGCTGGCGCAGACCCCGTGCAGGGTCTGCCGGATCAGCGGAAACACCCTCCACAGTGCAAAGGCCTTGAGGGCCAGCAGGATTTTGGCGCCGCTGCGCCGCTGCACCCGGTCGAGGATCTCCAGGTTATGGCGCAGCCGGCCCAGATCGATCACGTAAGCCGGGGAGGGTGCCAGTTCCAGAATTTTGGGAATGTCGATACCGGTCACAATGGCCTCGTTTCAGAAGTTTGCAGCTTACAGCTTACAGCTGATAACTGATTTAAAGCTCCGGCCATTCGCCGCCGTCGATGACCACGGTGGGCAGCCCCATGGGGGCGAGGGTTTCGAGGAACGGCTCCGGATCGAACTGCTCCATGTTAAAGACCCCTTCGCCTCGCCATTTGCCGGTCAGCATCATCATGGCGCCGACGGCGGCCGGTACGCCGGTGGTGTAGCTGATGGCCTGGGAGTTGACTTCTTTGAAGCAGGCTTCATGATCGCAGATGTTGTAGATATAGACCTGTTTGCGCTTGCCGTCCTTGATGCCGCGGGCGATGACGCCGATGCAGGTGCGTCCCTTGGTCAGCGGGCCGAGGCTGCCGGGGTCGGGCAGCACCGCCTTGAGAAACTGCAGGGGGACGATCTTCTGTCCCTGGAATTCGACCTCGTCGATGCGGGTCATGCCGACGTTCTGCAGCACCTCCAGGTGCTTGAGATAGTTGTCGGAAAAGGTCATCCAGAATTGGGCTTTCTTGATGGTCGGGATATGCTTGACCAGCGACTCCATCTCCTCATGATACATGCGGTAGATGTTCATCGGCCCGATACCTTCGGGAAAATCGAAGCTGCGCCTGGTGGACAGCGGCGCGGTTTCGACCCAGTCGCCGTTTTCCCAGTGACGGCAGGGGGCGGTCACCTCGCGGATATTGATCTCCGGGTTGAAATTGGTGGCAAAGGGCTGGCCGTGGCTGCCGGCGTTGGCGTCGATGATGTCGATTTCGTGGATTTCATCGAGGTATTTCCTGGCGGCCAGGGCGGTATAGACGTTGGTCACGCCCGGGTCGAAGCCGCTGCCGAGCAGCGCCATCAGGCCTTTTTCCCTGAACCGGTCATGGTAGGCCCACTGCCAGCTGTACTCGAATTTGGCGGTCTCCAGCGGCTCGTAGTTGGCGGTGTCGAGGTAATCGACCCCCGTCTCCAGGCAGGCATCCATGATGGTCAGGTCCTGGTAGGGCAGGGCCACGTTGAGAACCAGCTGCGGCTGCTCCTGTTTGATCAGAGTCACCAGTTCGGGGACATTGTCCGCATCGACCTGCGCGGTTTTGATGGGGAAATCAGGGATCTCCGCGGCAATGGCATCGCACTTGGACCTGGTCCGGGAAGCCAGCGTGATAGCACTGAACACATTTTTGGCCTGGGCACATTTGTGGGTTACGACACGTCCGACACCACCTGCACCGATAATCAGCACTTTGCTCATGATTTTATCCTTTTTGGTTTAAGAGCCTGAAGCCATTCAGCGGGTAAAAAGTATAAGATCCTGGAGTCATCGAGATGCTTGCCCTGTCTCCCGGTGTGCCATGGAAGCCGGGACTCTGTTATTTCCCTTTGTAGTCAAAGGTTGGCGGAGTCACGACCCATAAAATTTTCGCCGGCCCCTTGCCGATGTTTCTGACCGCATGCCGCCGATCCGAGGTGAAGAAGAAGCATTCGTTTTTTTTCACCGTGTAAGCTTTATCGTCGAGGCGCACCTGAATGCGGCCCAGCAGCACGAAGCCGAACTCTTCGCCTTCGTGAATATCCTGTTCCTCCATCTCGGCGCCGGGTTCCAGCGTTACCAGGGCCGGATCCATCTCGCGGTTCTGGGCGCCGGGGACCAGCAGCTCCACCTTCACCGCGTCGCCGGTGCCAGCCGGTTGTACACGGTGCCCGGCGCCGAACACCACATCGGCATCGACGGGATCGGTGAAAAACTCCTGCATGCTTACACCGAACACATCGAGGATATCCTTCAATGTGGCGATGGACGGACAGGCGGCATCGTTCTCCAGTTGGGAGATGTAGCCCTTGGTCAGGTCGGCGCGGTTGCCAAGCTCTTCCTGGGTGAGCGAGTTGATCATCCTGAGCCGCTTGAGTTTTTCTCCGATATTCAAAACACGCTCCGTGGTTCGGGCAAAAATGCCGGTCAGGGAAAAATCAGGCGCTGATAATAGGGGTTTTGACCGGATTGTCAATACAAAAGTTTAGGTATTATAAACCGCTTGAATACTGATTTTTACCTGAATCCCGGGCGCTGGAATCCGGTATCATGGGTAGATGGTTATTTTTCCACGGGTTTTTATTTTTTTTGGACGTCTATCGATTTTCTTTGAAGTATAACAAAATGCATCAATCGCGTGGAACTTCAGTGGATTTTCATGGTTTTTTACATTGGCAGGAAGAAAAGCTCAGCCTTTTGCCCCGCTCCCAAGCGGCGAAAGCAGCACCAGTCGCTGCGTCAGGGCATGTGTCTCTGCCCTGACCGTCGGGTCGAGTTTTTTCACCCAATGGCGGGGGAAAGCATCGTCGGCATAGAAGGCGCCAGCGATCATGCCGGCGATGGCACCGGTGGTGTCGGCGTCTCCACCCTGGTTCACCACACCCGTGAGGCATTCTTCAAAATTACCGGTGCCGAAAAAGTAGTGGAAGACGGTTTGCAGGGTTTCCACAATGTAAGCCGAGGCTTGTCCCCGATAATTTTTGCAGTGGAACTTGGGGTGTTCGGCGCCCAGTTCCCGAACCAGCGCATGGAGTTGCGGCCGATTGGCCCCCAGCAGAGCTCTCTGCACCAGTTTTCCAACGGTCAGACAGGCGGCATCGGAGAGGGGATGGTTGTGGGTGAGCCTGGCTTGTTCCAGGGCGCAGCGTTGCAGCAGTGTCTCATCGCCAAGGGTAAACAGGGCCACCGGCAACATACGCATGACGGCGCCATTGCCGGCATCCCAGTCGCTTGGGGGCTTTTCCAGACGGCCGGTGAGGATGTAGTCGCTGATGCCGCGCCGGCATGTGGCGCCGACGTCGATCGGTTTGCTGCGCAGCCAGGCGGCTAAGTGGTCGGCCACGCGACGCAGGCTCCAGCCTCCTGCTTCGTCGATGGCGCGGGCGATGCACAAGCTCATTTCGGTATCGTCGGTGACTTTGCCCGGTTTGAGATGCAGCCAGCCGCCGCCGATGATGCGACGGTGAACCTTGTACTGCTGGCGGATTTCCGCGGGCGTGAGAAATTCGGTGGTGGCACCCAGCGCGTCGCCGATGGCCAGCCCCAGGAAGGCGGAGCGGGCGCGGTGGATGAGATGTTCCAGGGTGCTTCCATCGACAGTCATCGAAAGCCTCCCGTAATGATCTCGACTTCGTATTCGCCGCCGATCACCAGGTTTTCTTCTTCGCCCCGCAGCAATGCCGAACAAAACAGGCCGCTGAAAAACAGGATCTTGCTGGCGGGAACCTTTGCGGCCAATACCCTGGAGCCGAACTCCCAGGCACGTTCGAAATGGCTCGTGAAGGAATTGAGATTGTTCAGGCGCACTACGCAATGGTGGGGGGCTTGCTGTTCCAGCACGGGATGTTCGGCAAAATCGTAGATGCCGCGGTACATCTCGAATAGCGTCTGCCCCGCATGGCGGCGTTGCAATTCGTACTGGGCGAATTCGAACAGCAGATCGAACTGGGCCTGAATGGCGCAGCTGCGGGCGCTGCCGCGCATGCGGTCGATGAGGTAGGCCTGGTAGGCCTCGGACTGGATGCTGGCAATCGGCTGTCCGTGGTAGGTCGGGGCGAGTCCGAAGCGGCTTTCGACCCAGCCTTTGAGCACGGCGCCCTCACGGCCGTTGGCATCGAACATCCAGCCGCGTAAAAACCGCAGGTAACTGTTTTTCAGGCTTTTGCGGCCACCGGCGGTTTTCTGTTGCTGCCACTGGTGTAACTGGAAGGTAACGTCCATGTAGTCATGGAAAATCGCCGTACGCCGCCTTGGATCGGTCTCCGCGTCGAGCAATCTGAAAAAGCCGGCGTGGCCGCGGCGTACGCCCTGCAATTCCAGAGGCTTTGGATAGCGGTTGAAGTGCCGTGAGGCGATGACCCAGGGAGGCAGGGAGCAGTAATTGGTGCAGCAGGATTGCACGGCGTGGTTTACTCCTGGGTCAAGAGGATGGCTTGTGCAACTTCCGTGAGGGTTTTCCGCTTGTTCATGGCCATGCGCTGAATTTTCCGGTAGGCCTCCTGCTCCGAAAGTCCTTGCTGCATCAGGACACCCTTGGCCTTTTCTATGAACTTGCGCGATTCCAGGGTTTCCTTGAGCTTGGCGACTTCCTGGCGCAGATGCGCGATCTCGACAAAATGATGTATGGCCAGATCAACGGCCGGGAACAGCTGGTCCTCGCGAAACGGTTCGACGACATAATTGGCGATTCCCGCCAGACGGGCTTTTTCGATGGTCGCGTGGTCTGCCCGGGTCGTCAGCAGGACGATGGGGGCGGGGCATTTTTTGCTGATTATTTCAGCAGCGGTGATGCCGTCCATGACCGGCATGATGTAATCCATGACGATCAGCAGCGGATGATGGGCCTGGGTCATGTCGATGGCCTGTTGTCCGTTTTCCGCCTCCAGAATATCGGTGAATCCGTACTTCATCAGGGACTCGGCTAGGCGGCTTCGAATATCGGGTTTATCGTCTACAACCAGAACGCTTTTCACGAAGGGGGCCTCCAGGGGGATATGCGATAGGGCACCATCGGATACATCGGATCTTTCTGCATATTCGGTGCCTGTTTCACGCCGGTTTGGCACGCGTTGCACGGGCGGGGCGAACGGTCCATTGCATGGGATTGGATGAGCGGTTGTCAATATTGACAACGGGTTTGACTTGGGTGACGCAGTTCGCTATATTTTATCTGATATAGCGACGCCTCGCTTAAGTGTTTTTTGCACGCTTTTGGCTGCGCAGGCGCCTGACAATTCTTCAGGGGAGACATGAGGAGGTAGTAAAATGGGAAAAGGACTGGTGCGTCACGTTTTCGTCATGGTTTGTCTGGCAGCGGCAGCGATGCTGCCGTCGTCGGCGTTTGCCGCGCCCGCGGGCAAGCTCATCGTTTTTCATGCTGGCAGCCTGGCGGTGCCTTTTCAGGCCATGGAAAAGGCCTTTGAGGCCAAATATCCCGCCGTGGATGTGCAACGCGAGGCCGGTGGCAGCACCAAGATGGCGCGTTTGATTTCCGAAGTCGGCAAGCCCGCCGATATCATGGCGTCGGCCGATTACACAGTTATCGATAAAACCCTGATTCCCGATAACGCGGCGGTCAACATTCGCTTCGCCACCAATCAGCTGGTGCTCTGCTATACGGACAAGAGCAAATTCGCCAAGGAAATCAATGCCGACAACTGGTACAAAATTCTGCAGCGCAAGGGGGTGGTGTGGGGGCATTCCGATCCCAATCTCGACCCTTGTGGTTACCGCAGCCTGATGGTTCTGCAGCTGGCGGAAAAATTCCATGAGATTCCCGGACTTTACAACAAGCTTCTGGCCAATCGTCCCAAGGAAAACGTGCGTCCCAAATCGGAGGAACTGATCACTCTGCTGCAGAATGGGGACATGGATTATGCCTGGGAATACCGCTCGGTAGCTGTGCAGCATGGTCTTAAATATGTAACCCTCGACGATCACATCAATCTCGGCAATTATCAGCTGGACGATTTTTACAAGCAGGCCACCGTTCAGGTCACCGGCGACAAGCCCGGTACTTTCATTACCCGTGTCGGAGGGTCGGTGACCTACGGCGTGACCCTGATCAACGATGCGCCCAACCCGGAAGCGGCGGAAGCCTTCATGGCCTACCTGCTGGACCCTGAAGGCGGATTGAAGATTCTCGACGAAATGGGGCAGCCGGCATTCATCCCGGCACGCGTGCCGAGCGACGAAATGCATTCGAAGCTGCCGGCAACCCTGCGGCCGCTGGTCGAGGTCAGGAAGTAGGTCTGAGTGGCTGTCAAGTGTGATGATGGCAAGGTGGGGGCTGCGGGTGAAACTGCCGGTAAAAGGCGGGTGTCTCTCGGCAGCCCCTTTCTTTACGTAACCTTTTTCTGCAGTACGGCGGTATTGCTGTTTATCGTCATGCCGTTGTTCCAGATGGTGTCCCAACCCTCTCTCGGAGCCTTGCACGAGACCATCCGCGATCCGGAGGTGCTGTCGTCTATCTGGCTGTCGGTGTACACGGCGGTGATCGCGGCGGCGATCGCTTTTGTCTTCGGTACGCCGCTGGCCTACCTGCTGGCCCGGCACGATTTTGTCGGCAAAAAGCTGGTAGAGAGCATCGTCGATCTGCCGATCATGATTCCGCATCCGGTGGTCGGTATTGCCATTCTCAGCCTGCTGGGGAGAGGCCATCCCCTGGGGCAGTTGATGGCCAAGGTCGGGCTGCGCATCATGGGGAGCGTCACCGGCATCATCGTGGTGCTGACCTTTGTCGGTTTGCCTTTTTATCTGAATGCCGCCAAATCGGGGTTTGAAAGTGTGCCGGTGCGTCTGGAAAATGTTTCCCGGAGTCTCGGTGCCAGTCGCGCGGCCACCTTTTTTCGTGTCACCTTTCCCCTCAGTTGGCGGCATATGCTTGGCGGTGTGATCATGTGCGCGGCCCGGGCGGTGAGCGAATTCGGGGCGGTGGTGATCGTCGCCTATCATCCCATGATCGCACCGGTGCTGATGTACGAGCGGTTTACGGCTTACGGTCTCAAATATTCCCAGCCGGTCGGGGTGTGGCTGATTCTGGTCTGTCTGCTGTTGTTTATGGCGCTGCGCCTGGTGTCTTTGCCGAGCAAGGTGGAACGATGATCAAACTGGAAAATCTGAGTGTCAAGCTGCCGGGGTTTGCCGTGCGGAACGTGAATCTGCAGGTGGCTCCTGGTGAATTCTTCGCGCTGCTGGGTCCGACAGGGGCGGGCAAGACGGTCGTATTGGAATCCATCGCGGGGTTGCTGCATATCACCGCCGGAAAAGTAAGGGTGGCAGGCCGGGACATGACGCGGTTGCCGCCCGAAAAGCGACGCATCGGCATTGTCTATCAGGACTATGCCCTGTTTCCCCATCTGACGGTGATGGACAATATCTGTTATGGCCTGCGGTACTTCAATCAGGATACCAAGGCGGCCCGCCAGCGAATCGGCGACCTGGTCGACCTGCTGGGCATTGCCGGGATCGTGCACCGGCGGCCGTTGCATTTGAGCGGCGGCGAAAAGCAGCGGGTGTGTCTGGCGCGGGCCTTGAGCGTCAATCCGGAAGTGCTGCTCCTGGATGAGCCGCTGTCGGCTCTCGACCCCAATTTCCGTGAAGATATTCGCCGTTTGCTGAAAAATCTGCACGGCGAGTTGGGCATCACCTTCATGATGGTGACGCACGATTTTAACGAGGCTTTGTATCTGGCCGACCGTATCGGTGTGATGCGGCAGGGGCGCATGGAGCAGATCGGAACCACCGAAGATGTGTTTTTACGCCCCGCCACCCCCTTTGTCGCGGAATTTGTCGGCATGAAAAACATCTTCGAAGTCGCTTTGTCCGGACAACAGGCGGTTTTCGGCGGCCTGAATTTTCCCATGGCGGAGCCTGGCGGCGACAAGCGAGGGGTGCTGGCCATCCGTCCCGAAGATATCGTGCTGCAGCGCGAGGACGGATTCGAGGGTGGATTTGTGCGCTATGCCGGGGTGATCGAGCAGATCGTCCCGGCCGGGCTCTGGCATGAAGTCAGTGTCCGTTGTCAGCAGGCCCTGTTTAAAACGGTAATAGACCGAAAAACCGTGCTCTCGCAAGGTTACGGCGAGGGGGACGCGGTTTTTCTGGGCTTTGACAAGGACGCGGCACGGGTGTTCTGACGGCAGTGAAGTCGTTTACCGCTGGTTCGTTGCCAATGGCCTTGGGGTGTTAAATTGCGGAGAGGAATTGGATATGATGGCAGTAAAAACGTTTTTCAGGTTTGTGGCAACCGCGCTGGTGCTTCTGTGCGTTTTGCCGGTTGGAGAGGCGCTGGCCGCGCCCAGGGGCAAACTGATCATTTTTCATGCCGGCAGTCTGACGGTGCCTTTCGCGGCCATGGAAAAAGAATTCGAAGCGCGTTATCCCGGTGTCGACGTGCAGCGCGAATCGGGTGGCAGCACCCGCATGGCGCGCCTGATTTCCGAGGTTGGCAAGCCGGCCGATTTGATGGCTTCGGCGGATTTTCAGGTCATCGATCACAGCCTGATACCGGGGCTGGCCGATTTCAATATCCGTTTCGCCAGTAACGAACTGGTTTTAACCTATGCGGAAGGCAGCAAGTTCGCCGATGTGATCGATTCCGGCAACTGGTTCGAGATTCTGGGGAAGCCCGGTGTTGTCTGGGGGCATTCCGATCCCAACATCGATCCCGGCGGCTATCGCAGCCTGATGGCCATTCAGCTGGCCGAGAAATTTTACAAGCGGCCCGGCCTCTACAAGCGCCTGCTGGCCAACCGTCCAAAAACAAACCTGCGGGACAAGTCGGTCAGCCTGACCTCCATGGTGCAGAACGGGGATATGGATTATGCCTGGGCGTATCGTTCCATCGCCCTGCAGCATCGCATGAAGTTCGTTACCCTTGACGAGCACATCAATCTGGCCAATATCGCCCACGATGCATTTTATCGCACCGTCAGCGTGCGGGTGACGGGAGAGCGGCCCGGCTCCTATATCGATCGCCAGGGCCGGTTTGTCGCCTATGGCATCACCATGCTCAAGGACGCACCGAACCGCGAGGCCGCCGAGGCTTTTCTGGCCTATCTCCTGGATCCGGCGGGTGGGCAGAAAATCCTCGATCAACACGGCCAGCCGCCCTTCCGCAAACCTTTTGTTTCCAGCAAGGCGATGCATGACAAACTTCCGCAGAGATTAAAAAGTCTGGTTTTTGTAACGCGTTAGTTATAGAATTCTATTTTTCCTTTCCTGAACGGCTGTGTGCAGGTCTGGCCGGTTCGTTCGATGCGGGATAAGGGAATTTTTTTCAACCTTACCGGGGAGGTTTTTTACAATGAAGAGGGTCGTCGGTTTCGTGATCGTCGCGCTTTTGTGCGGTTTTTTGCCGGGTACGTTGGTTTATGCGGAAATCGCTGAGAATCAGGGGCTTTTTCATCGGCAGATCAAGCTTTACACCGGCGATGCCCAGGACTCATATCTGCTTGTTTTCCCCGTCGAGGTGACGCAGCCGGGAAGGGTCGAATGCGAATTCAAGCTGCTGCGCCCCGATGAGGAACGTTACCAAAGGGCCCTGGAAAAAATCCGTCAGGAGCGGGGCAAGGCCTTCATGTTCCGCTGGTCGTTGGTCGATTCCCGGTTTTTTGACCAGAAAAAACCGATGGAGCCCGGGAAATTCCAGCAGTGGCTGCAGGAAGCCAACAACTACAACCCGGTCGAATATCTTGCCGGCGACCAGATCCGCGGCATGGTCAGAGGCGCCAAGGCGGCACTCGATTTCGTGTTTGGCAAGAAAAAGAAGAAGCAGGCGCCGGTTTATCTGCACGGTTACAGCCAAAGCGTGAGGTTTCCGCACACGCCGGACAATCATGTCACGACCGGCCGCATGCGCCACGATATCGATTTCAACGAACTTGCACAGACCCAGGGGATGTATTTTCTGGTGCTGGAGAACTTCAGTCAGCTCACCCCCGAACTTGAAGTGAAGGTTTCCTTCCCGGGCAAGCAGCACCAGGTGGACAAGGACTTCCTGCTGCCGCGCGATCTCGGCATCACCGCATTGCAGGTTCATGGGGACCATGTCTATGTCGAGGTGCAAAATCTTGGCGAAGCCAGCTTGCCGCAGGAACTGTATACCCGCAAGGGCAAGGATGCCGCGACGCTGATGCTGTGGCTGGATGGCAAGAGCTGGGGGGGCGTCACCCTGGCGAGACTGGATCCGGCAAAAAATCTGCTCGAACCGGGTGGCAAGGCCGGCTATACCTTCAAGGTCGCGGTGGCCGACAACTCCGAAGTTGTTTCGAAGCTCACTCTGCCGAAATTCGAGGATGCCGATGCCGGCAACAACGAAAAAAAACAGCTTCGCAGGGCCTTGCTGAAGGGCCTGACCCCCATCAAGGAGTTGCAGCCCTGATCTGTGTCACTCGCGACTCCGAAAGGTCGGTCGCGTCTGGGGATTTAACCCGGGTTCTGCCGAGAGCGGTTTGCGTGAAAGCTCCGGCGCGCTGGAAGTATCGCGCGTCGGAGCTTTTTGTCTGGCGCGGACCGGGCCGGAGCCGCGCGATTCATGATCATCATTTTGCCGTGGACATGCAGGGGCTGCTGACTTAAAATACCGCTTTGCACACTGCGGCGATCTTCCTGCGCACCTTTCCGCTCATTCTCCTACTCAATCCATGACCACACTCCGCCTTCGGGCGGTTCTGTTTTTGAGCGGGAAAGAGCATGGCCGTGCCGGGCGGATGGCAATCTATAACCTTATAACATCAGCGAGTCGGAACCATGGATATTCTTTCGAAAGTAAGGGAACGTCACGCAGAAACCTACGATCTGCACAAAAAATATATCAACCCTCAGTTCGTGCGGGTGCTGGAGGTTATCGGCTTCAATCGCAACTACGTCAGCGGCAAGGGGGCACGCCTTATCGATTCCGACGGGCGCGAGGTGCTCGATTTCCTGGCCGGCTTCGGCGTCTTCAATATCGGGCGCAACCACCCCCTGGTGGCTCAGGTGCTGCATCAGATGCTCGATTCCGATCCGGCCAACATGGTGCAAATGGATCTGGGAGGCATTTCCGGCCTGCTGGCCGAGGCCCTGGCCAAAATCACGCCTGGCGATCTGGATGCGGTATTTTTTACCAACTCCGGAGCTGAAAGTGTGGAAGGGGCGCTGAAGTTTGCTCGCCAGGCGACACGTCGCCACAAGGTTGTGCACTGCCATCACGCCTTCCACGGACTGACCCTCGGGGCGCTCTCGGTCAACGGCAACCGTGAGTTCCGCGATTTTAACGAACCGCTGCTGCCCGGCTGTATCCAGGTGCCCTTCAACGATCTGGAGGCCCTGGAGCGCGCCCTGTCCGGCGGTGATGTGGCGGCGTTTATCGTCGAACCGATACAGGGCAAAGGGGTGTTCGTGCCGGATGACGATTACCTTCCCGGCGCCCGCCGCCTTTGTGACAAATACGGAACGCTGTTGATCGCTGACGAGGTGCAGACCGGTTTCGGGCGTACCGGCAAGATGTTCGCCGTCGATCATTGGGATGTGGTGCCGGATGTCATGGCGGTTTCCAAGGCGCTGTCCGGCGGGTTCGTCCCGGTTGGCGCGGTGATCACGCGGCGCTCGGTTCACGCCAGGGTTTTTGACAGCATGGATCGCTGTTTCGCCCACTCCAACACCTTTGGCCAGAACGATCTGGCGATGGCCGCCGGATTGGCGACCCTCGAAGTGCTGCAGAGTGAAAATCTCCCGGCACGGGCCGCCGAAACCGGGACCTACATTCTCGATGGTCTGCGCGAAAAAGCTCAGCGCTACGAGATGCTGCACGAAATACGGGGCAAGGGCCTGATGATCGGCATGCAGTTCGGTGAGCCCAGATCCCTGACACTCAAGGCTGGCTGGAAACTGGTGCATAAGATGAATGCGGATCTTTTCGGGCAGATGATTACCATGCCGCTGATGGAAAAACATCACATTCTGACTCAGGTGGCGGGCCACGGTCTCGATACCGTCAAGATTCTGCCGCCGCTGGTTATCGGGAAACAGGAGGCGGACATGTTCCTTGACGCCATGGAAACCGTTCTCAAGGACGTTCATCGGTTCCCCGGTTCGGCCTGGGCCACGACCAAGGACCTGGCCATGCGCACCATGAAGAGCGCCTGATCATGTTTGAAACCCTGCAGAACAGATTGCTGGCCGGGCTTTGGCACCTGATTTCCCGCGCGCCGCGCAGCGTTGTGTGGTGCGCGGTGTTTCTGGCCGCGGCATCGACACTGGTCTCGGTGCTGTTTTTGCGCCTTGACAGCGATCAGGACAAGCTTGTCTCCCGGGACCTGCCCTATCAGCAGCGCTATCTGGAAGTGCTGCGGAATTTCGGGGACCAGGAATATCTCTATGTCGTGATCCAGGCCGGGGCGGAAGAGCAGGGCAGAACCCGCGCCAGGGCCTTCGCCGATGCGCTGGCGACGCGTTTAAAAGCAGCTCCCGATCAGATCCAGGAGATTCACTACCGCACCACCGCCAGCGATCTTGGTCCACAAGCGCTTTACTACGCGCCGTTGAAGGAGGCAAAGAGCCTGGTCGGCATGACTTCGACCGTTGGTCCCGTGGCCATGGACTGGCTGCGCAGCGGTGAACTGGCGGATTTCATCCGCCGTGTCGGCAGTCTTCTCGACGGTGGCGTCCGGCATGGCGATGCGGCCGATCCGGCGTTGCTCGAGACAGCGCTTGGCGGTCTCGACGGCTTTGCCGACCGCCTCAATGCCGCCCTCGATGGCAAGGATCCCGGCGGTCCGGTGATCGATATGGCCAATCAGGGCAACCACTACTTTTTTACCGCCAACCAACGTCTCCTGATCATGCGTCTGCTGCCGGCCAAGGACTACGGCACCATGGACGTGATCGCCGGCCCTCTGGCGACAGTGCGCACCGCCCTGCGCCAGACCCGCGCGGAGGTTCCCGGCCTGCAGGCCGGCCTGACCGGGCGTCCGGTGCTGCAGGCCGATGAAATGGCCACCACCAACCGCGATATGACGCGGGCTTCGATCATTTCGGTGATTCTGGTGGGGCTGCTGTTCATGGTGGTACTGCATGGATGGCTGCGTCCGCTGCTGGTCATTTTCTGTCTGGGGCTGGCGATTGCCATGACCTTCGGCTTCACCACGGTGACTCTGGGGGTGCTCAATCTGCTGTCCATCGTTTTCGCCCTGGTGCTGGTCGGGATCGGGGTCGATTTTGGTGTGCATGTCGTTTTGCGCTACATCGAGGAACGCAAGGAAGGTAAAAGCGTCGAGGACGCGGTGCGCATTTCCCTGATGCAGACCGGTCCGGGAGTCATTGTCGGCGCCATTACCTCGGTTTGCGCTTTTTATGCGGTGCTGTGGTCCGACTTCACCGGCCTGGCGGAACTCGGTCTGATTGGCGGAACCGGCATTCTGATCTCGCTGGTGGTGATGCTCACCGTGCTGCCAGCTCTGCTGCTCATGGCGGGCCGTCGTCAGCTGTTCCCCAAAGCCCTGCCGCATGTCACCAGCCTGCCGGTTCTGGGTCGTCTGTCCGCAAGGCCGGGACGGCTGCTGTCGATCCTGGCATTGTTCACTCTGCTTTTGTTGCCCGGGCTGTTCAGGGTCGGGTTCAATTACAATCTCCTTGAATTGCAGGCCAGGGGGCTCGAATCGGTCGATTATGAAAAGCGCATGATCGAGGATTCCGACGAATCGACCTGGTTTGCGGTGTCGGTGGCTGACAGCGCGGCGCAGCTCGATGTCCTGGGGGAAAAATTCAAAGCGCTGCCGAGTGTCGGCAAGATTGAAAGCCTGGTCGATTATCTGCCCCGTAACCAGCAACGCAAGGCGGCCTTGTTCAGGCAGGCATCGGCGAATCTCGGCGCGATGCCACCGGTCGTGGCGGCCGCTGCCATCGATACGAAGTCGGTGCTCGAAGCACTGGACAGCTTGTCGGCGTCCCTCGACAACCTGGCGGAGAAACTGTTTGCGGCCGGCGCCGGAGAGGAACTCGCGCGGCTAGACCGGCTGATGGAAAAACTCGATGCGGTTTATGAAAAGCTGGCCGCGGATCCCCGCCTTGCCGCCAGGCTGACGCCGGTGCAGTCCCGCCTGCAGGCCGACGTCAGGGACGGTATCGGGCAGCTGCAGGCGTGGCTGGCGGCGGGTCCGGTGACAATCGATACTCTGCCAGCGTTTTTGCGATCCTTGTTTATCGGTCGTGACGGTAGCATGCAACTCAAGATCACGCCGCGCCACGATATCTGGAAGTTCGCCAACCTGAAGACTTTCATCCGGGACTTGCGCAGCATCGACCAGCGGATTACCGGCGTGCCTGTCAGTGTTTATGAATCCGCACAGTTGATGAAAAGGACATTTCTGTCCGCCGCCATTGTAACGCTGGCACTGGTCAGCGTGCTGCTCTGGATCAGTGGTCGTTCCCTGCGCTATGTGCTGCTGGCCCTCCTGCCGCTGTCGGTCGGCATGATCTGGTTGCTGTCGCTGATGGGATGGCTGGGGCTGGATTTCAATCTGGCCAACTTTTTCGCCATCCCCATTCTGATAGCCGTCGGGGTTGACGGCGGGGTGCATTGTCTTGCACGCTGGCAGGAATTGCGCAACGGCTGTCTGTTTTCCACCACGACGCCGACGGCGGTGGCGCTGAGCTTCACCACCACCATGATCGGTTTCGGCGGGTTGCTGTTCGCCCATCACCGTGGCCTGGCCAGCCTGGGCTGGGTCATGGTGCTCGGTTCGCTGACCGGGATGCTGAGTTGCCTGCTGGTTCTGCCGGCGGCGCTCAAGCTTTTCCGCTACGGGCAGTCCCTGGACAAGGAGTCGTGATTTCGATGCGAAAATTGCTGATCGCAATGCTGTTGGTAATCGCCGTCGTCGGTTATGCGCAGGGTGCCGAACCCTTCGACTTTGTGGTGATACAGCCCGGGCAACCCGGTTCGTCGCAGGATGCGCAACCGGTCATGGATGCATTGGCCGCCTACCTGCGGGACAAGCTTGGCGGTTCGGTCACCGTCAGGGGGCACTACTTCAACGAAGCCTCGGCGGCTTCGGCTTTTCTCGCCACGCACCAGCCACGCTGGGGGATCGTATCTCTGGGCTATTTCCTGACTTACCACGGTGCAGGTTGCCTGGTGCCGCTGGCCGCAACCAGGCCCGGCGGCGCCGACAGCGATGTCTGGCGGTTGATGGTGGTCCAGGACGGGCCGGATGACTGGCGTGCCGTAAACGGGAGCGTCGAGGGCACGATGCTGTTTCAGCCACAGGTCGCGGCGCGCCTGATGTTCCGGCGCCCTGTCGGGGGAATGCCCTTCGCTCTCAAGGGGACCTTTCGCCCGCTGAGTTCCCTGCGAAACCTGTCCCGGGGCAAGGGGGCCGGGGTGATTCTGGACAAACCCCAGTTCGATGCAATCCAGGCTCTGCCCCAGTCTTCCAGGCTCAAGGTCATTGCGGCTTCCGATGCGCTTCCGACGCCGGCCGTGGTGAGCTTTGGACCGCCGGGCAAACTGCATGCCAGGCTTTACAAGGTATTGCAGTCCATGAAACAGGATCCCGCCGCGGCCGATCTGCTGAAATTGTTGCAGACCGACGGTTTCGGCCCGCCCGATGCGCGTCTGAAAACGTTGAAGGGAAAAGGCCTATGAAGCTTGTGATTCCGATGCTGTTTGGGGTAGTATGCGTGCTTTCCGGTTGCGCGTCGGGCCCATCCACAGCGCCGCAACGGAGTATCGATGCGTCCGCGGCCCGACCCGGAGCTTTTGACCTCTGGCAGGACTGCGATATGGCGGACGCCGAAGCCTGGCGTCTTGCTGCCCCCCGGGATGCCGATGCGGCCCTGAGCGGCGCTGCCTGCCATGCTTTTTTGGTGGAGCAGGGGCAGGGAGATCTTAAAACCGCCGAAGCCGGGCGACGACTCGCCCAACAAGCTGTCGACGCTTTGCCCAAAAGCGCCGAAGCGCATTATCTGCTCGCTTACCTGTCCGGCCTGGAGGCACAGCGCAATCCCCTGAAGGCCCTGGCGCTGGTGCCGGTCATCGAGAGGGAGGCGCTGGCCGCCCTGAAGCTCAACCCGGCGCTTGACGAGGCCGGTCCAGCCCGCATGCTCGGGGACCTTTACCTGCAGGCGCCGGCTTTCCCGATGAGCATCGGGGATCCCGCGCTGGCCGTCGACTACTACGAACAGGCCGTGGAATTGGCTCCCGATCAGTCCGAAAATCGCCTGGGGCTTGTCGACGCACTGCTCACGGAGGGGCGTCCTGCCGATGCCTGCCGTCAGTTGCAGCGTTTCTGGAAGGGCCTGATTCCAGGCGAAAGCTCCAGCGGTCCGTGGGAGCGGGGACTGGAGCTGCAAGGGCGCATGTGTGAGGCTTTGCAGGAAGAGTGATCGATGTAAATCTCAGTGTCTCTGGCTGACGCAGGATACCTGTCCGGTTGCTCGGAACGGGGATGTCCTGCGTCGCTGTGTTTTGCCGTCGCGATATCGACCGCGCGACCATCGGGCCAGGTCCACCGGCGTCCGAATTTCCGGATGGCCGAGCGCCGGCCAGAATTCATGTCTCAAGGAGATCTGCTTTGGGTGTTCCTTTTATCCAGAAAGCCCGTATCGGGGGCTATATTTGCAGGCAGTTGGCCAAAGGCAACCGCCGTTTTCCCCTGGTGTTGATGCTTGAGCCGCTGTTTCAGTGCAATTTGCGCTGCAAAGGCTGCGGAAAAATTTCCCATCCGCCGGAGATCATGAACCGCCGCATGACCGTTGAGGAGTGCGTGGCCAGGGCCGAAGAGTGCGGTGCCCCCATCGTTTCCCTGCCCGGGGGTGAACCGCTCATGCATCCGGACATCCATTTGATCGCCCGGGAACTGATCGCCCGTAAACGTTTTGTGTATCTTTGCACCAATGCATTGTTGGTGGAAAAGCGGCTGGCGGATTTCGAGCCGTCGCCCTACCTCACATTCAATGTTCACCTGGACGGCCTGCGGGACAAGCACGATACCCTGGTCAATCGCAATGGCGTCTTCGATCAGGCGGTGCAGGCCATTCGGCGACTGGTCGCCGATGGCTACCGGGTGACAACCAACACGACCTTTTTTGGCGACGAGACCCCGGAAAGCGCGGCGGCCCTGTTTGATTTTCTCATGTCCCTGGGCGTCGAAGGCATGACGGTGGCGCCGGCTTTCAATTATGAAAGTGCCGAGGAACAGGATAATTTCCTCGGTCGCGAGGGCAGCTGCAAGCTGTTCCGCGCCCTGCTGCCGCAGGCCCGCAAGCGCGGCTGGCGCTTCAATCACAGCAGCCTGTACCTCGATTTTCTGGCGGGCGGGCAGCAGTACGCCTGTTCCCCCTGGGGAACGCCTGCCGCCAATATTTTCGGTTGGCAGCGCCCCTGTTATCTTCTCAACGACGGCTACGTTGGCAGCTTCCGTGAACTGATGCAGGATACCGACTGGGAAAGCTACGGAACGGCAGGGGATGCGCGCTGCGCCGATTGTATGGTACACTGCGGTTTCGAGCCAAGTGCGGTGGTGGATGCGGCGCTGCATCCGCTCAAGGCATTGGGGGTCTTTCTGCGTGGCGCCGGCAATTGATGCCCCTTTGAGGGGCGTCGTTATTTTCGGGAGTGGAGGCATGGGTGGCTTCACGTTGCGCTGATGCGGACCGTCATCTCGGCATGGTGGTGGCTCTGCCCGCCGAGGCCAGAGCCCTTCTCGGCAGGCAGCGGTGGATAAGGCGCGGTGGTTTTGCCATCTTCGAAAGCCGCGGACCGTCATCCGTGAAGACCACCTGGGCGTGCTGCGGGATCGGTCACCAGCGGGCGGCGGCCGCCGCCGCTTTTCTGGTTGAACAGGGCGTGACCCGTCTTGGTATTGCCGGAGTTTCCGGCGGACTGGACTCCGGGCTGGCCAGCGGCGATCTGATCGCTGCCAGAGGCGTTACCGATGAGGCCGGTTGTCTATGGCCGGCGGATCGACAGCTGTGTGCGTGGCTTGTTTCCAGCCTCGGTAATGAGGCCCGTTGCGGACTTGTCCTGACCACCAGCGAACCGCTGCTGACCACCCGGCGGAAAGCCTCCTGGCAAGCCCGCAGCGAGGCGCTGGCAGTCGATATGGAAAGCGCCGCCGTCGCCAATGTCGCGACCGTTGCGGGTAAACCGTTTTTTGTGTTGCGAGCGGTCTGCGACGATGCACGGCGCTCGGTGCCTCCGGCGTTGCTGCATCTGGTGGATGAGCAGGGCCGTCCCCGGCTGTTATGGATTGCGGCTCGCCTGGTGCGGCAGCCGTCCTTGCTGCCTGAGCTGCTGCGCATGCAGGGGGATTTCGGCCGCGCGCTGAAGGCGTTGCGGCGTGGCTGGCGGGCATGTTGCGCTTCGGACGCCCCGTATTTCGATAAGGAGTGATGATAAATGGCTGATCCAATCAAGGACGGTGATGTAATCCGGGTGCGGTATACCGGCCGCGACCAGAATGGCGAAGTCTTCGACACCACCGACGGGCGCGGGCCCTTTACTTATGTGGTCGGTTCCGGCGCCGTCATGCGGGGTTTCGATGCGGCGGTGCTTGGTTTGCGAGCCGGTGAGCGTACTCGCGTAATTCTCGCGCCGGACCAGGCTTACGGAGCGCGTAACGAGGAGTGTGTCATCAGTATTCCCCGTAGCAGTGTTCCGGCCCGCCTGAATATTGTGCCTGGCATGCAGTTGAAACTGCCTCTGCAGGGGGGCAAGGCGATGACGGCTACCGTCACCAAAATTACCAGGGAACTCATCCGCCTCGACGGCAACCACCCCCTGGCGGGAAAAACCCTGACGTTCGATATAGAAATCGTGGCTACCGGCCTCAGGCCGACGGAACTGTTCGCATCGTAGCCTGTTTTACCCGGCCGCTTCTGAGCGGAAACGCAAGAGGCGGGCATTTCGCAATGGGAGATACAATGCTGCCGCATGCTGTGGGGGCATTTCTCGACCATCAGACCAAGGAGACGAGGAAAAATGGCGGAAATCATCCAGACTGGAGATACCATCAGCGTTAACTACACCGGGCGTTTCGAAGACGGCCAGGTGTTTGACTCTTCCGAAGGGCGCGCGCCCCTCAAATTCACTGTCGGTTCCGGACAACTCATCAAAGGGTTTGACGATGCCGTGGTGGGGCTTAAACAAGGCGATAAAACCACTGTCACGATCGAGGCCAAGGACGGCTACGGCGAATACCGGGACGATCTGGTCATTGCCGTCCCCAAAGCCAACGTTCCCGAGAATCTTGAGATCGAGATCGGCAAGCGCTTTCATCTGCGCGATCAGAGCGGCCGTCCGGTGCCGGCCGTGGTTGTTGAAATTACTGAAGAAGCCGTGAAGCTGGATGCCAATCATGCGATGGCCGGCAAGACCCTGATATTTGATATCGAAGTGGTCGAAACCGGATTGCAGGCCGAGGCGCCTCAGGCCGCTTCCCACTGTGGTGACGGCAGCAACGGTTGCCGGGGTTGCGGTCAGCACTGAGTGGTGGACGCAAGCAGGATAAGCATATTTGCGGAGCCGGCATATTCCGGCTCCGTTTTTTAATGCCTGCAAGCGGGAGAAAAATATGAATTCCATGGTCATTTGATTTTGCGTTTTTGCCGGCCGTGTCACGGCAGGCCGCCCTAAAAAATATTGTTTTTCGATAACTACCATACGATCCAGCCGGGACGTCCCGCCGGCATCAGAGGCATGTCCCTGCCGCTGCATTGAAACTGGCCTGCGGGCGACCTGCCTGCAGTCGCCGGTGGCCGTGGCTGATTCAGGATGTTATGCTATAAATGTTTTCGAGACCCGTTCGGATGAGCCGTTGGCAATGGATGGCAGGCGCGCATGGGGCAGGGATGCGGGATGGATAAAGAAGAGGCGATTCAGGTACAGTCTGGGGAAACTTCCGCGGCACAGGGCGATACGCCTGACGGTTTTGGCACGGCGCGCTGGGGAGGCCGGCGACTGTTCGGTCTGGTATGCGGGCCGGTTTTGTTCGCGTTGATGCTGCTGCTGCCCGAGACTGTCAGCCTTTCGCCAGAGGCCCGCAAAATGGCGGCTATCGCTCTGCTGATGGCGACCTGGTGGATGTGCGAGGCGATTCCGATTCCAGCCACCGCGCTATTGCCGCTGGTGCTCATGCCTCTGTGCGGATTGCTGCCGATGAAGGAGGCTGCGGCTCCCTATGCCAGCGAACTGATTTTTCTGTTCATGGGCGGATTTCTGATCGCCCTGAGCATGCAGCGCTGGAATCTGCACCGGCGCATCGCGCTGCTGGTGGTGAGCTGCTTCGGGTTCGCCCCGGACCGGCTGGTGCTCGGGTTCATGGTGGCCAGCGCCGGACTGTCCGCCTTTGTTTCCAATACGGTAACGGCGCTGATGATGATGCCCATCGGCATGGCGGTCATCCAGCATGTGATTGCCGAGGGGCGGCGCACGGGAAATGATGCGGAGATCGATTTTTCTCCGGGGAAATTCGCTTTCGGTGCCAATCTGATGCTCGGCATCGCCTACGCCTGCTCCATCGGCGGCATCGCCACCCTGATCGGCACGCCGCCGAACACGGTGCTGGCCGGATACCTGAAGCATGCCTACGGCTACGAGATAACCTTTGCCCGCTGGATGATGGTCGGCGTGCCCCTGTCGATCGTGATGCTGGCGGTGTGCTGGGTCTGGTTGACCCGTTTTGCCAATCCCATGCGGCTTGAGCAGGTTCCCGGCGGCCGCCATCTGATTCAGGCGGAACTGCGCCGCCTCGGCCCGATGGATGCCGGGGAGATCGTCACCGCCGTGGTATTCGGCTGTACCGCCGCCGCCTGGATTTTGCGGGAAACGGTGGCCGGTTTCTGGCCGGCGCCATCCATGATCAGCGATGCGGTGATCGGCATGACCGGCGGCTTGCTGCTGTTTGTGATTCCCGTAGGCCGGCGTGGCGAGTTCGCCATGAATTGGGAATGGGCTGGCCGTCTGCCATGGGGCATGCTGCTGTTGTTTGGCGGTGGCCTGTCCCTGGCCAACGGGTTCGAAAAGACCGGCCTGTCGGGCTGGCTGGCGGGCCGCATCGAACTGCTCAGCAATGCGCCGCTGCTGATTCTGGTGCTGGCCGTTACCGTATTGATTATTTTCCTCACCGAACTGACTTCCAACACCGCCACCGCCGCCATGTCCATGCCGGTGCTCAGCGCCGTGGCTTTGGGGTTGGGCGAAAACCCCCTGCTGCTACTGGTGCCCGCCGCCCTGGCGGCATCCTGTGCCTTCATGCTGCCGGTCGCAACGCCGCCCAACGCCATTGTTTTCGGCTCGGGCAGCGTGACCATGCCGCAGATGATCAAGAGCGGCTTGGCCCTCAACCTTATCGGCATCGTGCTGATCACGCTGCTTACCTACGGCCTTGCGGTGCCGCTGTTCGATATTGTCTTCGGCCAGCTGCCGGCATGGACATCCTCTGCCTGGCGGTGATTCGCAGGTTGCCGCAGACCCCTTCCTGATTTTTTTTCAGAACATCACGCGACCGGCCGGCTTACCGCTCCGGTTTGACATTTCGTCCCTGACGGCGACAATTCTAGAAAGTGTCCATCTGCAAACCACGGATGGATGCGCTGTGTTTTGCATTCTGACAACAAGCCTTTTACGGATAAAAACGGGAAAAGTTGCTGCCATTTCAGACTTTGATGGCGATCAGGGAGGATACTGCCATGCTGGATGCTTTTACTTATGCTGACACATACGGTCCCGCCAGGATCATCTACATCTACGAACCGCGCATTGCCCTGAAGGGCGTGCTGGTAATCGACAATGTCGCTGTTGGCCCCGCCATTGGCGGTCTGCGCATGGCGCCGGATGTAAATGTCGGAGAATGTTTCCGTCTGGCACGGGCCATGACCCTTAAAAATGCCGCTGCCGGGCTGGCCCACGGTGGCGGCAAGTCGGTGCTTTATGGTGATCCGAAAATGCCGGCGCGGGACAAGGAATGCCTTATTCGTGCCATGGCCTGCGCCTTGCGCGATTGCCAGGACTATATCTTCGGCCCGGATATGGGCACCGATGAAACCTGCATGGGCTGGATCCGGGATGAAATTGGCCGGGCCGTGGGTTTGCCCGAATCCCTTGGCGGCATCCCCCTTGACAAGATCGGCGCGACGGGGTGGGGCGTGCGGCATGCGGTGGAAGTCGCGGCGCCGGTAGCGGGTTTCGATCTGTCTGGCGCGCGGGTCGTGGTGCAGGGGTTCGGCGCCGTGGGACAGCATGCTGCCCGTTTTCTAAGTGGGACGGGCGCCGTGCTGGTCGGGGCCGCGGATACCAGGGGGACCTTGTACGATCCGCAGGGGATCGATGTCGGTGCCCTGATGGATCTGAAGAATCTGGGCAAGAGTGTTGTCGATTACCCCAAGGGCCAGAAACTGGACCGGGACGCGGTCATCGACCTCGAGTGCGAGGTCTGGATCCCGGCGGCACGCCCCGATGTGATCAACGAAGCCAATGTCGACCGGTTGCGCACCCGACTCGTTGCCCAGGGTGCCAATATCCCCGTAACCGCCGCGGCGGAAAAAACCTTGCATGAGCGCGGCGTTCTGTGTCTGCCCGATTTTATCGCCAATGCCGGTGGCGTGATCTGTGGGGCGCTTGAATATCACGGCGGCTGGAAGGGTCTGGTGTTCGACGTGGTGGCGGAGAAAGTTCGCGCCAACACCGAGCAGATGCTGCGCCGGGTCCGGCAGGAGGGGCGTTTGCCGCGCGATATTGCTGTCGATATGGCTCTGTCCGTTCTGCGCAAAGCCATGGCGACGCGCCGCTGGTCGATTTACTGAGCGCCGTCGAGGCAGGAACCGAGACGAAGAAGAACTCAGGAGCTATTGCAAGGCCGGCCTGGCCCATTTCAAGGTGCCCCGGCATATCTGGATCGTGGATGAATTCCCCAAAACCGGCAGTGGCAAGCTGCACAAACCACGTATGCGGGAAATGACCATGGATCGTTTGAAAAAAGGATGATGTTCACGGTTATCCGCTGGATTGAATTCGACGGGCCGGGGCCTTCAACGCATGAGGGCCCCGGCCGCATTTGTGGGTGAATTCTGGGAATCTTCAGATTTTGCCGTCGTCCTTTTCGCGGATTTCGACCCGACGGATCTTGCCGCTGATGGTTTTGGGCAGCTCCGGGACGAATTCGATGATGCGCGGGTATTTGTAGGGCGCGGTGACGTTTTTGACGTGGCTCTGCAGTTCTTCGATCAGCGCGTCGCCGGCCGCGTAGCCTTTGCTCAGCACGATGGTCGCCTTGACCACCTGGCCCCGGTCCGGGTCCGGCACCCCGGTAATGGCGCACTCCAGCACCGCGGGATGTTCCATCAGGGCGCTTTCGACTTCGAAGGGGCCGATGCGATAGCCGCTGCTTTTGATGACATCGTCGGCGCGGCCGACAAACCAGTAGTAGCCGTCCTCGTCCCGCCAGGCCATATCGCCGGTGTGATAGTAGCCGTCGTACCAGACCTCGGCGGTTTTGGCCTCGTCCCGGTAGTATCCCGGGAAAAGCCCCAGAGGCCTGCCGGCTTTGGTGCCGATAACGATTTCGCCCTCCTCACCCACGTCGCAGGGGCGGCCGTCGGCATTGAGCAGATCGATATCGTAGAGGGGACAGGGTTTGCCCATGGACCCCGGTTTGGGCTCCATCCAGGGCCAGGTGGCGATAGTGACCACCAGCTCTGTCTGGCCGTAGGCTTCCATGAGCTTGAGCCCGGTGTACTTGAGAAACCGCTCGTAGACTTCCGGATTGAGGGGTTCACCGGCGACCACGCAGTATTTCAGGCCGGAAAAATCGTACTGTGACAGATCTTCCTTGATGAGGAAGCGGTAGATGGTCGGCGGCGCACAAAAGGTGGTGACCCCGTAGCGGGCGGCCATGGCCGCCATCGATGCGGCGTTGAACCTGTCGTAGTCGTAGACGAACACCGCGCTGCCGCACAGCCACTGGCCGTAGATCTTGCCCCACACCACCTTGGCCCATCCGGTGTCGGCCACCGTGTAATGCAGGCCGTCGTCCATGTTGTTCTGCCAGTACCTGGCGGTCAGGATATGCGCCAGCGGGTAGACCATGTCGTGATGGATCAGTTTCGGGTAGCCGGTGGTGCCGGAGGAAAAATAGGCCAGGCAAACATCCTCGTTGCAGGTATCCAGCTCTTTTTCGGGCCGCCGGAATTCCGAGGGCGCCCTTTCAAGTTCGTTCTGGAAATCGATCCAGCCTTCCCGCGGTTCTCCCAGCAGCAGTTTGTGCCGGATTCTGCCGCCGGTCTGCCGCTGGCCTTCCTCGATATGCTCCACAAGGCCGTCGTCGGCGACGCTCACGATCATGGGGATGGAGGCCACCTCCACGCGGTATTTGATGTCCTTGGCGGTGAGCATGTGGGTGGCGGGGGTGGCGATGGCGCCGATCTTGTGCAGCCCCAGCAAACAGAACCAGAACTCGAAGCGGCCCTTGAGGATCAGCATCACATGGTCGCCTTTTTGGATGCCGTAACCGCGGAACAGATTGGCGGCCTTGTCGCTGTAGTGTTTCAGGTCGGCGAAGGTGAAGGTGCGGTCATTGCCATGGTCGTCACACCATACCAGGGCCCGTTTGTGCGGTTGCTCGGCGGCATAGACGTCGACCACGTCGTAGGCGAAGTTGAAATTCTCCGGGATGCGGATGGACAGATGGTCCCGGAAATCCTCGTAGGAATTAAATTCGGTCCGGTTGACGAACCGGTCCAGAAGACAAGACATGGTTCCTCCTCAGAACGGCACGGCTGGTGGCCAGGGCCAGAAGACTGCGCGCCGAAATTACAGGATGATGGCCAGAAACTTCGCCGGGCGACCATCCAGGGCCTCCATGGCGTGTTCATAATTGGCGTCGAAGTAAATCGAATCTCCGGCTTCCAGTTCGACTTCGTTGTGATGGATATGGATCTTGATCCGGCCTTCCAGCACCAGATTGAATTCCTGGCCGGGATGGGTGTTTTTTTGTGGCTTGCTGCCGTCCGGCCGGGGCTCGACACTGACCAGGAACGGTTCGGCCTTTTTGTGGACGAAATTGGCGGCCAGGCTCTGGTAGCTGTACTGGCTGCGACGTTCGACCGCCACCCCCTTGTCCTTGCGGGTCACGGTAAAGATATGCATGCGCGGCATGTCGCCGGTCAGCAGCAAACCCATGTCGACCTGCAGATCGGTTGCGATCTTGTAAAGGATGCTGGCGGGGATGTCCTCGCTGCCGTTTTCGTAGCGCTGATAGGTTAAAATTGGCAGATTGAGGCTTTCCGCCATCTGCTCGACGGATATTTCGGACAATTCGCGCAACTCCCGCACGCGCGAGGCAATTTCGCGGATTTTCTGCTGCATGCTCGGCTCCCTTCTGGATGCCCGGCCGGGGACAGGCCACATGGGCCAGTCTGGCATGAACGGTTGACTCTCGCTTTATCAGGGGTTATTCGCAGCCGTAATCGCGGCCGTAGTTTTCCATTACGAAATCGATATCCTTGTCGCCGCGCCCGGACAGATTGACCAGGATGGTCTGTTCGGAAGGCAGGGTGGCGGCGAGTTTCATGGCGTACGCCACGGCGTGGCAGCTTTCCAGAGCCGGGATGATGCCCTCCACCCGGGAAAGCTCGAAAAACGCGTCGATGGTGTCCTTGTCACCTGCGGTTACGTAGTTGACCCGCTTGAGGTCCTTGAGGAGGCTGTGCTGGGGGCCGACGCCGGGATAATCCAGACCGCTGGCCACGGAGTATACCGGCAGCGGTGCGCCGTTTTCGTCCTGCAGCATATAGGAGCGGAAACCGTGCATGACGCCGGGTTTCCCCAGGGACAGGGTGGCGGCGTGGTCGCCGTCGTTCAGGCTTCGGCCGGATGGCTCGACCCCGAAGATGGCCACGTCCTGGTCGTCGAGAAAGGCGGTGAACAGGCCGATGGCGTTGGAGCCGCCGCCGACGCAGGCCACCAGGTTGTCCGGCAGGGCGCCGGTTTGTTCCAGAAACTGCTGGCGGGCTTCGATGCCGACGATCTCCTGAAAATCCCGTACCATCATCGGAAAAGGGTGGGGGCCGACCACCGAGCCGATAGCGTAAATCTGCCGGACCGGATCTTCGAGATAGGCCTCGAAGGCCGCATCGACGGCATCCTTGAGGGTGCGGGTGCCGCGCGTTACCGGCACCACCCTGGCGCCCAGGATTTTCATGCGCGTGACATTGGGCCGCTCCTTGGCGATATCGACCTCGCCCATGTATATATGGCATTCAAGGCCCACCAGCGCCGCGGCGGTGGCCAGGGCCACTCCGTGCTGACCGGCCCCGGTTTCGGCGATAAGGATCTGTTTGCCCATGCGCTTGGCCAGCAGGGCTTCGCCGAGACAATGGTTGATTTTGTGGGCGCCGGTATGGTTGAGGTCTTCCCGTTTCAGGAAAATCCGTGCGCCGCCGATCTTGCGGGACAGATTGCGGGCATAAAACAGCGGACTGGGTCTTCCCACATAATGCCGGTAAAGAGACTGCAATTCTTCAACAAAGGAAGGATCCTGCTGGATCTGCAGATAGGCTTCGGTAATCTCATCCATGACTTTCTGCAGCTGCTCGGGGATGAAGCTGCCGCCATATTCGCCAAAATAGCCTTTGCTGTCGGGCAGCGGTATGTCTTTCAGGGTATGGCTCATGATGTACTCCATTGCAACAGGTTTGCACAGTTGGAAAGGATGACGGAATAAAGCATAAAAGCTAGCGGAACAGCGTTTAAAGATCAATCACTAATTCGTTGCCGGAGTCTCGATTGAAGGCGGCAACGAGGGCGGATCAGTGCCGGTTTGTGTAAGGCGACGGGGGGCGAAATGCGGGTAAATTATACATGATGATGGCGCTGGCGATGCAGGCCATGCCAGCCACGGGCCACAAACCTGGCGATTCTCCGGGCAGCAGCAGCCAGCTGAGCAGGGCGCCGCAGACCGGAATCAGGAATTTCCACAGATTGAGTTCGGATACCTTGACGCCGGGTCGGCGCAGCAGGGTGAACCACAATGAAAAGGCGGCCGCCGAAAGGAAGGCAAGCCACGCCAGCGATACCCAGAAGGGCCAGGGCAGGGTGGCCGGCAGCGCGCCTTCCAGCGGGCGGGACAGGCACCACAGGGCGAATCCGCCAATGAACAGTTGCGCCGAGTTGAGAAACAGGGGGTGCAGGCTGGTTGTGTGACGTGCCACCAGAATATTGCCCATGGCCCCAGCGGTGTTGGAAAGCAGCAGGATGGCGATGCCCGCCAGTTCCATCAGGCCGGTGGCGGAACGCCATGGCAAGCGGCTCAGGCTCAGTATCGCAACCCCGGCCAATCCCAGCAGGATGCTGCAGGTTTTGGCCCGGTTCATGCGGTCGCCGGTCATCAGGAAGTGGGCAAGAACGGCGGCCACCAAAGGCGATGCGCCAACGACCATGGCCGCCAGGGCGCCGGGGACCAGGGTCATGCCGATATAAAACAGGCCATAAAGGGTAAAGGTCTGAAAAAATGCTATCCATGCGATCAGTCGCAGGTGCCGCAAGGTGTCGCGAAGTGTCGGCCGGTGCGGCCACCACAACGGCACCAGCAGCAGGCCCGACAGTATGAAACGGATGCCGGCAAAGGCCAGCGGGCCGGCATATTGCAGGCCGGTTTTGACGCCGACGAAGGCGGTGGACCACAACAGGCAGGCGGTCACGGCCAGCAACGGGGTGCTCGTCAGGCGATGGTCCTTCATGGGCTTTCTCCTTTGCAGCACATGGGCGTGGCGCCATCCTGAACCATTGGCGCAATCTTGGCAACAAGGTTTGTTCCGAAACGGCTCCCGTTATGCCGCGCGCGGGTGTTTCAACGTGCCATTAAAAAAGCCCCCCGCTTGCGCGGGGGGCTGCTTACCGGAGGATTAGGTATGGTTGGTTAATGCTCTGGTAAGAGGGTGCGGCGTCTTAGCCCTGCACGACGCGGCGGGCGGCACGCTTGATGTTGACCAGGTTGCGGAAGCTGACCTGGTCGGAAGTGATGTTGTTGCCCTGGGGGCCGCAACCGAGGGTCAGCGACGGGATCAGGACGTTGAACAGGCCGCCGATGGCGCCGTGGCTGGTGGGCGAGTTGAACACGACGCGGTTGGCGTCAACGCGGCTGGCGAATTCGATGCACAGGGCGTCGTTGGCGGAGTGGATGCCGGCGGTGTGGCCGGCGCCGCCTTTTTTCAGCAGTTCGACGCAACGCTCGATGGCGGCTTCCTGGCCGTCGACGATCATGTAGCCAAGGGAGGGGCTGAGTTTTTCGCGGCTCATGGGCTCTTCGTTCTGGGTGCCCTTGAGGGGACCAACAACCAGGGCCTCAGTGTTTTCGGGCACGGAGAAGCCGGCCATTTCTGCAATTTTGGCGGCGGGCTGGCCGACGACCTTGCCGGAGACCACGTAGCAGTCGCCGAAGTAGAGTTTTTCCAGCTTGGCTTTTTCTTCGTCATTACAGATATAAGCGCCGAGTTCTTTCAGTTTGGCGATGGCTTTTTCGGCGGTTGCGGGGTTGTCGAAGATCAGGTTCTGCTCGGATGCGCAGACAACACCATGGTCGAAGTTTTTGGACAGCAGCACGTCGGCCATGGCCTGGTCGAGATCGGCATCGCTGGCGACATACACAGGGCAGCCGCCGGCGCCGACGCCGTAGGCGGGGTTGCCGGAGCTGTAAGCGGCCTTGACCATGGCGCCGCCACCGGTGGCCAGAATAACGGCAACGCCCGGGTTGGTCATCAGGGCGTTGGTGGCTTCGATGGAAGGCTGCTCGATGTACTGGATGCAGTCTTTGGGGGCGCCTGCGGCGATCGCGGCTTCGAGGGCCAGATCCGCGGTTTTGGCGGAGCATTTCTGGGCGCGGGGATGGAAGCCGAGGATGATCACGTTGCGGCCTTTGAGGGCCGAAAGGATCTTGAAGCTTACCGTCGAAGTGGGGTTGGTGGTCGGAGTAACGCCAGCGATGACACCGTAAGGCTCGGCGATTTCGATGATGTCGTTTTCGTCCTTGACGACGCCGACGGTCTTCACGCCTTTCATGTCGTTCCAGATGACGGTGGAGCCGAAGTGGTTTTTGATCACTTTATCTTCGTACTTGCCGAGGCGGGTTTCCTCAACAGCCATTTTGGCCAGTTCTTCCTTGTTTGCCTCGATCGCTTTGGCAACCGCTTCGCAGATGGCGTCGGTCTGTTCCTGGTTGAGCTTTTTCATCTCGGCCAGGGCGACCTGGGCCTTTTCAACCATCTGGTCAATGACTTGTTTTGCGTCCATGGTGTTCCTCCTAGATTTGGTTGGAAAATTACCTGCAACAAAGTGCTTCAATGCAGCCAGGTCATCGGGACAAGGCCGTGGAGATCTTCAACCGTCGGATCAAAACGCGGTCCGAAGCGAGGCTTTCGGGCAGAATACCCCCTTCAATCCACAATCTGTCTGCAGATTGCGATGGATCCTTGATTCCGCGCTTTCAGGATGCAACCTTCTAGGAAGATTCAGGGTTAAAGTCAAGACAAAAAGGTAAAAAAATACCTTATATCGAAAAAAATATTTCGCGAGAAAAATCATCCAACCGCAGGAAAGACAAGGGAAAAACAGTGGTTGATTCCGGCCCTGAAAAAAGGTTTGTGCATGACTGCCCGGTTTTTGGGTCCGGAGGCCTGCGCGGCGTGCTTTGCGGTCTGCCGGTACGGCGGTTCTTGGTTGTGCATTGCCCAAAGGGCGTGGCACTGTGGTTATGAACAGTATCCCGGTTCGCAACAACACCTTGCCCCCGGCAAGGCAAGCCGATATAATCGCGCCGCCTAACAGTGAAGCGGTTCCCGGGCGGGCCCTCTTCCCTGGTCCATTCTATCCCGTTTTTATCCGGAGTTTCCGGATGGATTCTACCTTTAATACTTCGGCATGGCCGATTCTGCCCGTCTGGGGGGTCGACACCGTGCAAAGCCGGAAAGAGGCAGGTATATGTATCGTGAAGTCAATGACATGTTGAATTTCCTCCAGGACAAGCTCGACGAGCTGAGGAGGTATCTTTGATGTCGATGCCAAGAAGGAACGCATCGCCGAGCTCGAAGCGGAAATGGCCCGTCCAGGCTTCTGGGACGCGGGGGACCGTGCCCAGGACCTGCTTCGGGAACGCACCGGCCTGGAAAAACAGGTAGCTGGAATCGAAGAGGCACACCGGGAAATCGACGACCTGCGGGTTCTGTCGGAACTCGGTGCCGAGGGGCAGGACCAGGCGGTCCTGGATGAAATCAGCGGGCTGCTGCCCGAGGTGGAACGCCGCATTCAAAAAATGGAACTGACCCGCATGCTCTCCGGCGAGCACGATGCGTGTAACGCCATTTTCAGCATCACGGCCGGCGCCGGCGGCACCGAGGCCCAGGATTGGGCCGACATACTGCTGCGCATGTATCTACGGTTTTTCGAAAAAAAGGGATTCAAGGCGGAAATCACCGATTACCAGCCCTGTGAAGACGCGGGCATCAAGGGCGCGACCCTGACGGTGAGCGGCGATCATGCCTATGGCTGGTTGCGGGCGGAAATCGGCATCCATCGCCTGGTGAGGATTTCTCCCTTTGATTCCAATGCACGGCGGCATACCTCCTTTTGCTCGGTGTTCGTTTTTCCGGAGCTGCCGGACGACGTTGAGGTTGAAATCAATGAAAAGGACCTCAAGGTCGACACCTACAGATCGAGCGGCGCTGGCGGCCAGCACGTCAACAAGACCGACTCGGCGATACGCATCACCCATGTTCCCACCGGCATTGTGGCAGCCTGCCAGAACGAGCGCTCGCAGCACAAAAACCGGGCCACGGCCATGAAACAGCTCAAGGCGCGCCTGTACGAACTGGAGCTGCGTAAAAAGGAAGAGGAAGCGTCGGCTATCGCCGGAGAAAAAATGGAGATCGGCTGGGGCAGCCAGATCCGGTCCTACGTGCTGCATCCCTACCGCATGGTGAAGGATCACCGCACCGGGTTCGAAACCGGCAACACCGATGCGGTTCTGGATGGTGATCTTGACGGCTTCATCGAGGCTTATCTGCTGTCGGAAAAGTAGTCTCCGGCCGCTGTGAAACGGGCCGCCTGACGGCTCCGAACCGCCAGTAAAAACAGGCTTTCTCCTTGACTTGCCCGGGGGCATTGTTTAAGGTGCCTTGTTTGCCAAACCGGAAGGAAAAGGAAAGGGAAAAATGGAAGAACTCAACGATCTGCTGCTGCAGCGCCGGGCCAAACTGGAGGAGTATCGCAACCAGGGTATCAACCCTTATGCCAATGATTTTACGGTGACGGCCACCTCCGGGGATGTGGTCGATGCCCACGGGGAGCAGGACGCTGCCGCACTCGAAGGATGCGACGCTCTGTATGCCCTGGCCGGGCGCATGATGGCGCGGCGTGACTTCGGCAAGGCTGCCTTTATACAGATCCAGGACCGCAGCGGCCGGCTGCAGGTTTTCGTGAGCCGCGACAATGTCGGGGAGGACGCTTTCCAGGCGTTTCGCGGGCTGGATATCGGTGATATTGTCGGCATTACCGGCAAGCCGTTTCGCACCAAAACCAACGAATTGTCCCTGCGTGCCGATTCGGTCCGGTTGCTGACCAAATCGCTGCAGCCCCTGCCCGAAAAATGGCATGGCCTGACCGACGTGGAGACGCGCTACCGGCAGCGTTATCTCGATCTGATCGTCAACCCGGAAGTTCAGGAGGTATTCCGTAAGCGCAGCCGGATCATCAGCCTGATCCGCAATTACATGGTGGATAATGACTTTCTGGAAGTCGAGACTCCCATGATGCAGCCGGTTGCCGGCGGCGCCACCGCGCGGCCTTTTGTGACCCATCACAATACCCTGAAGATGGACCTGTTTCTGCGCATCGCGCCGGAACTCTACCTCAAACGTCTGGTGGTGGGCGGTTTCGATCGGGTATTCGAAATCAATCGTAATTTCCGCAACGAAGGGATTTCCATTCAGCACAATCCCGAATTCACCATGATGGAATTTTATCAGGCCTACGCCACCTACGAGGATCTGATGGATTTCACTGAAAAGCTGGTCTGCCACGTGGCGCAAGAGGTGGTCGGGTCCCTCAGGTTTTCCTATGGCGGCCGCGAGGTGGATCTCAGCGCGCCGTGGGACCGTCTCACCGTCAAGGAGGCGATTCTCAAATACGGGGACGTGGAGCCGGATGTGCTTGAGGACAAAAGCCGCTGCCTGGCTTATGCCCGCAGTCTGGGTCTCGATTTCGACGACGGCATCGGCCATGGCAAGCTGCTGACCGAAATTTTCGACGAGGTGGCGGAACCGAAGCTGTGGAATCCGACCTTTGTCACCCAGTACCCGACGGAAGTGTCGCCCCTGTCACGTAAAAACGACAGCAATCCCGAGGTCGTGGACCGTTTTGAACTGTTCGCGGTTGGGCGCGAGCTGGCCAACGCCTTTTCCGAACTCAATGACCCCATCGACCAGAAAGAGCGTTTTGCCAAACAGCTTCTGGAAAAGGAAGCCGGTGACGAAGAGGCGCATGCCATGGACGAGGATTATATCCGCGCCCTGGAGTACGGACTTCCGCCCACCGCCGGCGAAGGGATCGGTATCGACCGGCTGGTGATGCTGTTGACCGATGCGCCCTCGATCCGGGAAGTCATCCTGTTTCCCCAGTTGCGCCCCGAAGCAAGATAATTTTTGTGTGGGGCGGTGTTGTTTGCTGGCACCGCCCCCTTTTTACCTGCGGGAGATCCATGGGTTACGAATGGTTTGTCAGCCTGCGGTATCTGCGGGCCAAACGCAAGCAGACCTTTATCTCGGTCATTTCCTTCATCTCCATTGCCGGAGTAACCCTCGGGGTTGCCGCGCTCATCGTGGTGCTGGCGGTCATGACCGGTTTTCATGACGGCGTGCGCCAGCAGATTCTCGGCAACGTGCCTCATGTCCTGATTCAGCAGCAGGGCGGTGCCATCGACGGCTACCCGCAACTGGTGAAAACCGTCAGGCAACAGGTGCCGGAGGCCGTGGCGGTAAACCCCTTTGTAAGCAAGGAGGCCATGCTGCTGGCCCGGGGCAATGTGGCCGCGGTGAACGTCAAGGGGATCGAGCGGGGAAACAAGGTTTTTCGGCAGCCGTTTTTTCAGTCTACCGACGAGCAGGTTCAGGCCGCGCTGTACAGCGGCAGTGACGGCCCGCCCGGCATCGTGCTGGGTCTCGATACGGCATCGACCCTCGGGGTTGGCCTCGGCGATACGGTCAATGTCATTCCGCCGAAATTCAATGTTACGCCGTTCGGTCTTATCCCCAAGATGAAACCCTTCCGGGTTGCGGGTATTTTCCAGCACCGGGGAGGTTTTCTCGATGCCTACTTCGCCTACGTCGATCTGCGTCAGGCCCAACAGTTTCTCGACGCCAACGGGCAGGCCAGCGGCGTGGAAATCGAACTGGTGTCCTTCGAGCAATCGCGGCAGGTGACGCAGAGACTGCGTGACAGCCTGCCCTACCCGTATCTGGTCAGCTCCTGGGAGGACCTGTTCGGTTCCTTTCTGTCCGCCCTCAAACTTGAAAAGCTGGGTCTTTTTATCGTGCTGGGCATCATCGTACTGGTGGCGGCGTTCAATATCGCCACCACCCTGATCATGATTGTCATGGAAAAGCACAAGGATATCGCCATCCTCCGCTCCATGGGTGCGAACTCCCGCAGCATCCTGCAGATCTTCGTGTTCCAGGGTCTGATCGTCGGTTCCCTCGGCACCGCGCTGGGTACGCTGCTGGGTGTGACCCTGGCCGGCAATGCCGATCCCATCATCAAGGGGCTGGAAAGATTGCTCAAGGTGCGGATTTTCGACCAGGCCGTTTATGGCATGGAGCGGTTTCCTTCGGTTGTCAACGCGGATGATGTGATCGCGGTGGCGCTGACGGCCATGGTTATCTGTCTGCTGGCGACCATTTATCCGGCATGGCGGGCTTCACGGATGGATCCGGGCGAAGCTCTGCGCTACGAGTAGGGGGAAGGGTGATAGAAGTCCAGGGCTTGTGCAAAAGTTTTGTCAGCGGCAGCCGTCGGGTCGATGTCCTGTCCCATGTCGATCTTGAAATCGCCATGGGGGAACGGGTGGCGGTCGTCGGCGCCTCGGGCGCGGGCAAAACCTCCCTGATGCATATTCTCGGCGGGCTGGATCAGCCGAGCAGCGGCGATGTGCGGTATGACGGTCAGGATATTTTCCGGCTGCGCGGCGCCGAACTCGATGCTTTCCGCAACCGCACCCTCGGTTTTGTTTTCCAGTTTCATCAGCTGCTTCCGGAGTTCACGGCGCTGGAAAACGTCATGATGCCGGCCCTGATCGCCCGCTGGTCCCGCTCCAGGGCCGAAGCCGCCGCCAAAGACCTGCTTTGCGAAGTCGGACTCGAGCCGCGACTGAGCCATAAGCCTGGCGAACTCTCCGGGGGAGAACAGCAGCGGGTGGCCATTGCCCGGGCGCTGATCATGTCGCCCCGGGTTCTGCTTGCCGACGAACCGACCGGCAACCTCGACAGCGCCACTTCGGACGGCATCTACAACCTGTTGACACGGCTTCATGACACCCGCGGACTTACCCTGGTTGTGGTGACCCACGATGCGCGGTTGGCCGCGGGGCTCGATCGCATTGTCCATATGGCGGACGGCCGGATCGCGGATTGCGCCTGATGTATGCCGGCACGGCCCGCCACGGTGTTCCGCCATGCGCCAAAACCCCTGGTGCTCGGAGCCGCCGGCGTTTGAGGGGGTTTACACCCTCGCGATCTTTACCTATAATGACCCACTTTCTTGCCTGTTCGGAGTAATGGCTGCATGAAGAATCGTTGGATAATCTGGCTGATATCGCTATGGTTGATACCGGTCGTCGGGATGGCTTCTCCGGTTCAGGTGGATCAGGTGCTGATCGACGGCAACCGCCGCGTCGAGCGCGGTTACATCGAAGGGGTGCTGACGGTTGCGCCCGGCACCTCCGTTACAGTCGAGGAGATCGACCGTAACATCGAGGCGATCTTCAAAACCGGCCGCTTCCAGGATGTTTCCGCCGAGCTGGTTGAACGCGACGGCAAGAAGGCTCTGGTATTCAAGGTAAGCGAACGGCCCCTGCTGCGGAAAATCAACTTTACCGGCAACTCGGAGATAAAATCCGAGAAGCTCGGAGAAATGGTCAATGCGCAGAAGATAGAATTCTATCGTCCGCAGGTCGTTCGTGACGCCACCGATATTATCAAACGCGCCTACGTCCAGCAGGGCTACTACGCCACCGAAATCGATGCGAAGGTCGATATCAACGAGCGCCAGGAAGCCACCATCACCTTCAATATCAATGAGGGCGACAAGGTTTACGTAACCAATATCCGCTTCGAGGGCAATACGGTTTTCAAGGCCAAGCAACTGAAAAAAGCCATGTTGTCCAAGGAGAAATGGTTTTTGTCCTTTATTACCGGCCGGGGTGGTTATAACGAGGAAATGACCAAGGTCGACCGGGACATTATTGCCGACCAGTACTACAACGAAGGCTACATCCAGGTACGCGTCAAAGGTCCTGTGGCCAATCTGCTGGCCGATAAAAAGTCGATGGAACTGCTTTACGAAATCGAGGAGGGACCGCAGTTTTTTGCCGGGAAAATGGATGTGTCGGGGGATCTGCTCAAGGACAAGCAGGAACTGCTCGGCGTCATGAGCATGAAGGAAGGGGATGTCTTCAGTCGCAAAGTCATGCGCGAGGACATGCTCAAGCTCAATGATCAGTACGCCGATACCGGCTTCGCCTACGTTAACGTCACGCCCGAAACCGAAGTGAATGAAGAGACCCGCAGGGTCGACATTACCTTCGATGTCGAGCAGGGCATCCGTGCCCGTATCGGCCGCATCAACGTCGCCGGCAACACCCGTACCCGCGACAAGGTCATCCGGCGGCAGGTCAAGCTGGCGGAAGGGGATGTCTACAGCGCCTCCCTGATCAAGGACAGTCGTCGCAAGATCAACAATCTCGGATATTTCGACGAAGTCAATCTGACCACCCGCAAGGGCGACGATCTGTCACTGATGGATGTCGACATCGATGTCAAGGAACGCGCCACGGGCAGTTTCAGCATCGGTGCGGGTTTTTCTTCCGTCGACGGCCTGATGCTGCAGGGTTCCGTGTCCCAGGATAACTTTCTCGGCCGTGGTTTGCGTCTCGATCTGTCCGGTTCGCTGGGCGGCAGCCGCACGGTTTACCGCATCGGCCTGCTCGACCCCTATTTTCTCGACCGCGATCTGGCCCTCGGTTTCGATCTCTACGACACCGAACGGGAATGGACCGATTTTGAGCGCGAAACCACCGGTGGTGACATCAAGCTCGGCCTGCCGATTACCGACGATATCCGGTCCTTCTTTGTCTATCGCTATGAAAAGAAAAACATTACCGATGTCGATGATGACGCCAGCTGGATGATCAAGGAACAGGAAGGCAAGCATACGCTGTCGTCCTTCACCGCATCCCTGAGCCGCAACACCACCGATTTCCGCCCTGATCCGAGCCGCGGCAACATTACGGAAATCGCCGTTGAATATGCCGGTCTGGGAGGTACGGAGCGTTTCATCAAGTACACGGCCGACCATCGGTTCTTTTATCCGCTGCCCTGGAACATGGTCTTCAGCATTCACGGTCAGCTCGGCTATATCCAGGAAATGGGCGACAAGTCGATTCCTCTCGACGAGCGGTTTTTTCTGGGCGGCATGAACTCCCTGCGTGGCTTTGAATCCCGGGAAGTCGGCCCGCGGGACCCCGAGACGGGCGATTTTTACGGAGGCGCCAAGGAGGCGGTGTTCAATTTCGAACTGACCTTCCCGCTGCTGAAGGAAATGAAGATGAAGGGCCTGCTGTTTTTCGATACCGGCAACGCCTGGGATACTGATGAATCCATGTTCTCCGAAATGCGTTACAGCGTTGGCGCCGGCATCAGCTGGAACAGCCCCATGGGGCCGCTGCGGTTTGCCTGGGGTTACAATCTGGACCCGGAGGAATGGGAAGAACCTACCGCCTTCGATTTTTCGGTTGGCAGAATGTTTTAAATGAAAGAGATCCGGGCAGTCACGGCTGACAACTGCCCTTCACACAGTGTGTGCGATAAGAAAACTGGGCCGATACACTTACCCTAAAGGAGCCTGACATGAAGAAGATTTGTGGATTTCTGGCAGCTGTAATGCTTTTTGCCGCGGTACCGGCCGGCGCCGCCGGAAAAGTCGGCGTTATCGATCTGCAGAAGGTTTTGCGTACCTCGGCCGCTGGCCAGGCGGCGCAGAAGACCATCGCAACCAAGGCCGAGTCGTTTCAGAAGACCATGCAGAGTCGGCAGGCTGCTCTGAAAAAAGCCAACGATGAGTTCGAAAAGCAGAAGATGGTGCTGTCCAAGGACGCCGCTGCCCAGAAAGAGCGTGATCTGCAGAACAAGATCAAGGATTTTCAGCGGTTTGGCAAGGACGCTCAGGAAGAACTGCAGCGGGAGGACCGCGAGGCGACTTCCAAAATTCTCGACGAAGTGGCCAAAATCGTCAAGGACCTGGGCGCCAAAGGCGGTTACGACGTCATTATTGAAAAAAGCACCACGCTGTACACCAATCCCGCCGTTGACATGACCGATGCCGTTGTCAAGGCCTACGACAAGAAACACAAGGGAAAATAAGGAGATAGCATGCCGACCCTGAATGAATTGGCGGCCCTGCTCGGCGCCGAGGTGGTTGGCGACGGCTCTGTCGTCATCCATCGCATGGCACCGATCGACAGCGCCGGACCCGGCGATATCACCTTCGTCGCCAATCCCAGGTATCTGGCCAGGCTCAAGGATACCACCGCATCTGCTGTTATCATCAAGCCGGGGTTTGAATGCCCCGGTCTTGCCATGCTGGTGTGCGACAACCCCTACCTGGCTTTCGCCAAGGTTCTCACGGCGCTGCATGGGCAACGCCCCGCGCCGCAGGGGGTGATGGATGGGGCCTGGGTCGATTCGACCGCCGAGCTTGGTGAGGACATTACCGTTTATCCCGGCTGCGTTGTCGGCAAAAATGTGCGTATCGGCCGCGGCACCATCCTCTATCCCGGGGTGGTCCTCTATGATGGGGTGGAAGTCGGGGAAGACTGTCTGGTGCATGCCGGGGTTCTGGTCAGGGAAGGGTGCCGCATCGGGCATCGCGTGATTGTGCAGCCCGGCGCCGTTATCGGTTCCGACGGATTCGGGTTCGCTCCCGACGGCAGGGGTTACTATAAAATTCCGCAGGTCGGCATCGTGGTGCTCGAAGACGATGTGGAGGTCGGCGCCAATGTCTGCATCGACCGGGCGGCGATGGGGGTCACGCTGGTGAAACGCGGTACCAAGATCGACAATCTGGTGCAGATCGCGCATAACGTGACCATTGGCGAAGATACCATTCTGGTGGCGCAGGTCGGCATTGCCGGCAGCAGCAAGGTAGGCAACCACTGCACCATTGGCGGACAGGCCGGCCTGGCCGGGCATATCAAGATTGGCGACAACACCATGGTTGCCGCGCAAAGCGGGATCATGAGTGATCTGCCGGCCGGTCAGGTTTTTTCCGGTACGCCCGGCATGCCCCACAGGGAATGGCTCAAGGCCTCCGCCGCCGTGAAAAACCTGCCGTCCATGCGCAAGACCGTCAGCAGTCTGCAGAAACGCATTGAAGAACTGGAAAAACTGGTAAGGGAAAGGTAACCGCATGACCCTCGAAATTCTCGATATCATGAAATTGCTGCCGCATCGGTACCCATTTCTGCTCGTCGACCGTATTGTGGATCTGGAGCCGGGGAAGCGGGCCGTTGGCATTAAAAACGTCACCATCAACGAACCGTTTTTCCAGGGACATTACCCGGGGCATCCCATCATGCCAGGGGTGCTGATCATCGAGGCCATGGCCCAGGTCGGTGGAGCTGTCGCCGCCCTGACCGCCGGCGACAAGGCCGATCAGGTGCCTTATTTCACCGGCATCGACAAGGCCCGTTTCCGGCGGCCGGTGGGGCCTGGCGATGTGCTGCACCTGCAACTGGAAATGATCAGCAACCGGCGCGGCCTGCATGTCTTTGATGGCAAAGCCATGGTTGACGGCAACCTGGTGGCGCAGGCGGAATTAAAAGCAGTCTTTGCACCCCGTTCGCAGGATTAATCTCATGATTCATAAAACGGCAATCGTTGAAGACGGCGCGCGCATCCACGACAGCGTGGAAATAGGACCCTATGCGGTTATCGGTTCCCATGTAAGCATCGACGCCGGCACCCGCATCGGAGCCCATGCCGTTGTCGAAGGCTGGACCCGGATCGGCAAGGACAACCGCATCTTCCAGTTCGCTAGCATCGGCGCCGAGCCGCAGGATCTAAAATTTCACGGGGAGCAGTCCACCCTGCGCATCGGAGATCGCAACACCATCCGGGAATTCGTCACCATGCATCGCGGCACCCAGGACGGCGGTGGTGAGACGGTGGTCGGCAGCGACAACCTTTTCATGGCCTACGCCCACGTCGCCCACGACTGCGCCATCGGCAACCGGGTCATTCTCGCCAATGGCGCCACCCTTGGCGGTCATGTCAAGGTGGACGACTGGGCGATCCTTGCTGGACTGTCAGCGGTACACCAGTTTACCCGTGTCGGGTGTCATGCCATGATCAGCGGCGGCAGCATGGTGGCGCAGGATATTGCCCCCTATATCATCGCCCAGGGAGATCGCGCCAAAGCGGCCGGAATCAATCTGGTCGGACTGAAACGCCGCAATTTTTCCGATGCTCTGGTACGTGACATCAAACAAGCCTACAAACTGATGTTTCGCAGCAACCTGCGGCAGGAAGAAGCGCTTTCGCGCATCACCGCCGAAATTTCCGATGCGCCCGAGATCCGCGCATTTGTCGACTTCATCCGGGCCAGTGAAAGGGGCGTGGCACGGTGAGCGCTCTGAGGGCCGCGGTCATAGGGGTTGGCTACCTCGGGAGATTTCATGCCCAGAAGTACGCGGCACTGACCGATGTCGAGCTGGTCGGTGTGGCCGACGTGAACCGGGAAGCCGCCGAGCGCGTCGCCGCCGAAGTCGGCTGTGCCGCTTATGCGGATTATCGTGAACTTCTCGACAGGATCGACGTCGTTTCCATCGTGGTGCCGACCCGTCTGCATTTTGCCGTGGCCAGGGAGTTTCTGGCCGCTGGGCGGCACGTCCTGGTGGAAAAGCCGATTACCGAGACGGTGGACGAGGCGGATGAACTGATTGCCGTGGCGCGGCAGCAAGGCGTCTTGCTGCAGGTTGGACACCTTGAGCGTTTCAATCCGGCGATTGTGGCGTTGAACGGCGAGTTGCACAAACCCATGTTCATCGAATCCCACCGACTGACGCCGTTTCGAGGGCGAGGGACCGATGTCAATGTGGTGCTGGATCTGATGATCCACGATATCGATATCATCCTGAACATGGTGCAATCGGAACTGGTTGCGGTTCACGCCTCCGGTGTTCCGGTGCTGTCCCATGAAGTCGACATTGCCAATGCCAGGCTCGAGTTTGCCAGCGGCTGCGTTGCCAACGTGACCGCCAGTCGCGTCAGTCGCGATGCAATGCGCAAGGTACGGGTATTTCAGTCCGACGGATATTTCTCGATCGACTACCAGAAACGGCGCATCGCCGTGTGCCGCAAGGGCGGTGATGGCATGGCGCTGCCAGGGCTGCCGGGTATTACCATGAATGAAAAGGGATTTGCGGAAAGCGATGCGCTGCGGGACGAGATTGCGGCCTTCGTCGCAGCCGTCAGGACGGGGACATCGCCGGTTGTCGCTGGCGAAGATGGCCGTCGCGCGCTTGCCGTGGCCTTGCAGATCAGCAGCTGTCTGGGGGGTATCCTGCCGGGCTGAGAGGCGGCTGTCCGACAGATTGCGCGCAAGGCGAGGCCCCTTTGCCAGTCCTCGCCTTTTATTATTGGCACTGCAGGCACCTTTAACACAAAGGATACTTACATATATGTCCATTCCCATGGTTGACCTTAAAGGGCAATACGAAAGTCTCAAGGAGGAAATTAGCCGGGGGTTGTCCGAGGTTCTCGAGTCCACCCGCTTTGTGCTCGGCCCGCAGGGTGAAGCTCTGGAACGGGAAATCGCCGATTACTGCGGCGTGCGGCACGCGTTTGGTGTCGCCTCCGGAACCGATGCCCTGCATCTGGCATTGCGCGCTGCCGGCATCGGCGCGGGCGATGAGGTCATCACCACGGCGTTTACCTTCATTGCGACCGCCGAGGCCATTGCCTATGTCGGCGCCACGCCGGTGTTTGTCGATATCGACCCCGCTACCTTCAATATCGATCCGGCCGGGATCGAAAATGCCATCACCGAGAGGACCCGGGCGGTGATTCCCGTGCACCTGTTCGGACTGCCGGCCGATCTGCGGCCGATTGCCGCTTTGTGCGAAAAGCACGGGCTGCGTATGGTGGAGGACTGTGCCCAGTCCTTCGGCGCTGTCTACCAGGGGCGCATGACCGGTGCCTGGGGCGATTTGGGGTGTTTCTCGTTTTTCCCGAGCAAAAATCTGGGATGTTATGGCGATGGCGGCATGATTGTCACCGACGATGACGGTCTGGCGCAGGATATCGTCATGCTGCGCAACCATGGCAGTCGCGAGCGCTATCATCATGCGGTTATCGGGTATAACAGCCGACTGGACGATCTGCAGGCGGTCATTCTGCGTACCAAGCTCAAGCATATCGATCGTTATAACCGGTTGCGTCGCGAGAATGCCGCCCGCTACAACGAACGCTTGCGTCATGCCGATGTTCTGATTCCTGGTGCGGAGGGCGCCGGTTCCCATGTTTTTCATCAATATACCGTGCGCCTCAAAAATCGTGCGAAAGTGCAGGCGGCACTGGCCGCCGAGGGTATTGCTTCGGCCATCTACTATCCTGTGCCGTTGCATCGGCAGGAGGTCTTTGCCGGGGCCTGCGCCGGCGTTTGCCTGCCGGTTACGGAACGGATTGCCGCCGAGGTGCTGAGCCTGCCCATGTATCCGGAACTGACCGAGGCGCAGATCGATCTCGTCTGCCGCACTCTGCTCGCAGCCCTGTAGGTTCGGAAGAGATGCCCACGTTACCAACAACCGGTCGTGTCATGATCGTCACCGGCGAAGCCTCCGGTGATCTGCATGGCGCCCATTTGATCGAAGCCGCGGGTCACCTTGATCCCGGCCTGCAGTTTTTCGGCGTTGGCGGCCCTTGCATGGCCAGGGCGGGGTGCGAAATCCTCCTCCCCGGTGAGGAACTGGCGGTTATGGGGCTGGTGGAGGTTCTGGGCCACCTGCCGACCCTCTGGCGCGCTTTCCGGCGCCTGAAAAAAATCCTGCATGGACCACAGCGACCCGATGTGCTGGTGCTGATCGATTTCGCCGAATTCAATCTGTTGCTGGCAGCCCAGGCGAAGAAGGCCGGGGTGCCCGTGGTCTACTATGTGAGTCCGCAGGTCTGGGCGTGGCGGCGGGGCAGGGTGCGCCGTATTGCCGCGGTGGTCGATCGACTGGCCGCCATTTTCCCGTTTGAGCCCGAGCTTTACAAGGGCCTGGACATCGATGTCGAATATGTCGGACATCCCCTGCTTGACGCGTTTGAAATTTCCAGCGAACGTTGTAGCTATCTGCGGGCATTGGGACTTGACCCCGACAGGCCCGTGATCGGGCTTTTCCCCGGCAGCCGCAAAAACGAGTTGAAATATATTGCGACAACGATTCTGCAATCCGCGGTTTTTCTGCGCAGATCTTTTCCCGATGCCCAGTTTCTTCTGCCGGTGGCATCGAGTTTCCGCAGGCAGGATATGCAGGATCTGGTGGCGCCTTTTGGCCTGCCCGTGACCCTGACCGACGGCAGCATCTACGACACCATAAAGGCCTGCGACGCGATAATTACCGTGTCCGGAACCGTTACCCTGCAGATTGCGCTGGTCGGCACTCCGATGGCCATTGTCTACAAAATGGCGCCGTTGAGCTATGCCATCGGCAAGCGCCTGATCCGCGTGCCGTTTATCGGACTGGCCAATATCGTGGCCGGTCGTGGTGTGGTCAAGGAGTTCATACAGCAGCAGGCAACCCCGGATCAAATCGCGCGGGAGATTGAAGCGATTCTCACGAATCCGGATTACAACGACGCCATGCGTGCCGGCCTCGCCGCCATTCAGCATCGCATGGGTGAGGGCGGCTGCGCCGCACGGGTAGCCCGCATGGTATCGGAACTGAGCCGCAAAAGCACAGCCAAGGAGCGTTCTGCGTGAGATACAACCCACGGCTACTCTACAGGCGTCTGTATCGCTATTCGAAGCCCTACCTTTTCAGGATACTGCTGGCGATGGCGGCATCGCTGCTGGTGTCCGGTTCCGATGTGGCTACCGCCAAGCTCGTCAAGCCTTTTGTCGATGATGTGCTGATCGCCAGCAAAAGCGGTCTGGTCAATCTGGTGCCGATCATTGTCCTGGGACTGGCTCTGATCAAGGGCGCCGGCCGCTATATCCAGGAATATTTCATCAAAACCGCCGGCCAGTTGGTGGTGCAGGATATTCGCAACGATCTTTACCGGCACTCTATGAACCTTTCCATGGGCTATTTTTCACGCAGTTCCACTGGCAATGTGATGTCCCGCATTCTGAACGATGTCGGGTCGCTGCAGCGCACTGCCGCGGACGTGGTGGTGGAGGGGCTGAGAGAGAGTTTCACCCTTGTCGGTCTCACGGTGGTGGCTTTCCAGAGCGACTGGCGCCTCGCCAGCATCGCTTTTGTGGTGATGCCGATCTCCATCGTGCCCGCCAGTGTCATCGGCCGGCGCATCAAGGACAATACCCGCAGAGGGCAGGGGGCTCTCGGCAACCTGACCCGCGTGCTGCAGGAAAGCCTTGCCGGGATCAAGGTGATCAAGGCCTTTGGTACCGAAACCCGCGAGAGCGAACGTTTTCGAAAAGAGAATCAGCGATTTTATTATTTTATTCGCAAGGTGCTCAAATACGATTCGGCGGCGACGCCGGTGGTGGAAATCCTTTCTTCCATCGGAATCGGGGCGGTGCTCTGGTACGGCATTCAACGGGTCAGCCAGGGCGCGATGACCCAGGGTGACCTGTCCTCCTTTCTGGCCGCCATGTTGATGATGTACGCGCCCCTGAAGCGCCTGACCAAGGTCAGCAACGCCGTGCAGCGCGCCCTCGGTTCGGCCGAGCGTGTGTTTGAGCTGATGGATGAAAAACTTGATATCGTGGATCGGGAAGACGCCCTGGTGGCCGCCCGTCCGGCCGGCCACATACGGTTTGATCATGTCGGTTTTTCCTATGGGGAGGAGCCGGTCCTGCACGATTTCAATCTCGCTATCCAGGCCGGCGAGATCGTCGCGCTGGTAGGCCCGAGTGGCAGCGGCAAATCGACCATTATCGGGCTGCTCAACCGGTTTTACGACCCTCAGCAGGGCCGCATTCTGATCGACGGCCAGGATATCCGGCAACTCACTCAGCAAAGTCTCAAACAGAGCATCGCCCTGGTCGATCAGGAAACATTTCTGTTCAACGATACGATCCGCAACAACATCCGCTACGGTCGTCCGGAAGCTACGGACGGCGAGGTGGAAAAGGCGGCCTCTCTTGCCTACGCGGACGAGTTCCTCAGCGTCATGCCGGAGGGATACGAGACGGTCATCGGCGATCGCGGCGTGCGTTTGTCCGGAGGCCAGCGGCAGCGAATCTGCATCGCCCGCGCCATCCTGCGCGACGCGCCGATCCTGCTGCTGGACGAAGCTACCAGCGCTCTGGATACGGAGAGCGAAGCCATGGTGCAGAAGGCCCTGGTCAATCTGATGGAAAATCGCACGACCATCGTTGTCGCCCACCGGCTTTCAACGGTCATGCATGCCGATAAAATCGTCGTGCTCGAAAATGGCCGCATCTGCGAAACCGGCAGGCACCAGGATCTGTTGTCCGGCGAGGGGCTTTATCGGCGTTTATATGAAATGCAGTTTGCCGACCGTGTCTGACCGGCAGGCGAGGGGAGGATGGCGTGTACCTGCTGTATGATCTGATCTGGCTGTTTTGTTGCCTGTTGCTGGTGCCCTGGTATCTGTGGCGCAGACACTGCGGCGGCAAGAACCGGCAGGGGTTGCGCGAGCGCTTGGGCTGGTATGCCAGAGGGCGCCTGGCACCGCTGGAAAATCGCCCGGTGCTGTGGCTGCATGCCGTGTCGGTGGGAGAAACCAGAGCCGCCATTTCCCTGATCCGGGCCCTCAAAAAAGCTTTTCCGGAATACGCGCTGGTTCTCAGCAATGTTACCGAAACCGGCCACGCCATCGCCCGGGAAATCGCCGAGATCGACCTGTGTCTGTTTTTTCCCTTTGATATTTCCCTGGCGGTGCGGCGGGTTTTGCGCCAGTTGCGCCCCGCCATGGTTGTCATTGTCGAAACCGAAATCTGGCCGAATCTGGTGCGGTGCGCCCATCGCGCCTCGATTCCGCTGGTGCTGGTCAATGGGCGCATATCGGACCGGTCCTTCCCCCGGTATCATAAAATTCGCTCCCTGCTGCGGCCTGTACTGAACCGGTTCGCATTCCTGTGCATGCAGACCCGCCAGGATAGGGAACGCATCCTGGCGCTCGGCGCGTCTCCGGAGCGGGTCGAGGTGTCCGGTAATCTCAAATTCGACATGTCCTGTGACGGTATCGGCAACCGTTCCTCTCAGGAGATGCGCGCCGTTTACAAATTGCCCGCCGATGCCCTGGTCTGGGTGGCCGGGAGCACGCACCCCGGCGAAGAAGAGCAGATACTTGAAACCTTTGAGAAAATACAGCGGCAAAACACCGGCGTCTGTCTGGTGCTTGCGCCACGTCATTCGGGCCGCTGTCCGGAGGTGGGACAGTTAATGACGAGCCGCGGGCTTGGCTGGACGGCTCGCACCGACCTTGACCGCCGCAAGACTCCCTTGCAAACCGGCGAGGTGCTGCTGGTCGATACGGTCGGCGAGTTGCTGAATCTTTATGCGGCCGGCGACGTGGTTTTTGTCGGCGGCAGTCTGGTGCCTGTGGGCGGGCACAACGTGCTGGAAGCAGCGTTACTCAAAAAACCGGTTTTGTTTGGACCTCACATGGAAAATTTCCGGGAAATCGCCCACCTTCTGGTCGAGGCCGGCGGCGGCCGGATGGTTCAGGCCGAGGATCTGGGCGATGCCATGAGCGCATTGCTGGCCGATCGCCAGCTCAGGCAGTCCATGGGCGAGGCCGGATTCCGGTTCTTGCGGCAGCATGCCGGCGCCACGCAGCGCACGGTGGAGGTTATGCGGCGCCTGTTGAGGTCATAGCATGTTCAGACCGGTTTTGTTTTACCGCCGCCTTGGTGTTGCGGGACCGCACGCTTTTTTGGAATGGCTGGTGTATGTCCTGTTGCTGCCGGTAAGCTTTTTGTACGCGGCCCTCATGCGTCTGCGGGCTTTTCTGTACCGCATTGGCTGGTTGCATGTCTACCGTGCGCCAGTTCCGGTCATATCCGTCGGCAATCTGAGCGTGGGAGGCACCGGCAAGACGCCGGTTGTCGACTATCTTATCCGTTGCTGTTTGTCCCGGGGCAGGCGCGTGGCGGTGGTCAGCCGTGGTTATGGAAGTGCGGACGGACCGGCACTGCGCGTGGTGTCGGCGGGCAAGGGTCCGGTTCTGGATGTGCGGCAGGCCGGTGACGAGCCCTGGCTGCTGGCTCGCCGCAATCCTTGTGCCTGCGTGGTGGTCGCGCCGCGCCGCGCCGATGGCGTGCGTTATGCTGTTGACTGCCTGGGAGCCGACCTGGTGCTGCTTGATGACGGGTTTCAGCATCTTGCGGTTGCAAGGGACTTCGATCTGGTGCTGCTCGATGCATCGCGGCCCTTTGGTAATGGCAGAGTGCTTCCGGCCGGCATCCTGCGGGAACCGATCTCTGCTTTGAAGCGCGGCAGCCTGTTTTTATTGACCCGTGCCTCCGGTCCCGGCGCGGATCCTCCACTGCTGCCCGGACCCGTGCTGCGCTGCCGGCACGTCATGGCGGATCATGCCATCGGTCCGAATGGCAATTCCTGGTCCTTTGCCCAATTGGCGAAGCTGCGTGGCCTGGCTTTCGCGGGCATTGCCGAGCCGCGGAATTTCTTTCACGGTCTTGAACAGCGCGGTCTGAAACTGCATCAGATCCTTTGTTTTTCGGACCACACCAAGTATGATGAACAGGATCTTTCCCGGTTGGTGGCCGCGTCGGTTCAGGCGGATTATCTGATCACCACCGAAAAAGACGCTGTCAAGCTGATGGCGGCGCGCCTGCCTCTGCCCTGTTATGTCGTAACGATGGATGTGGAATTTTTCGAAACGGGAGAATTGGAAAAGCGGCTGTTTGCCGTCATCGATGCGAAAGGGTAAATACCATGCCTGTTGATCGAGAACTGCTTGAAATACTGGCCTGTCCGCAATGCAAGGGGCCTTTGCGACCGATAGGGCCGCCCGAAGCGCTGGCCTGCGACCATTGCCGGCTGCTTTATCCCGTAGTGGACGGCATCCCCGTGATGCTTGTCGACGAAGCGCTGCCGTTTCACGCCGAACACCCCGGCACATGACGGCACTTTTCTCCCATCCGGGCCTCTTGCTCCGAATCGGGGCATTGACGGAGTGACAGCCATTGAAACCGATTGATCCGAAAACGGTGCACCGCATCATGGTGCGTTCCACCAACTGGGTTGGGGACGCGGTGATGACCACGCCGGCCATGGCCGATGTGCGTCGCGCCTTTCCCGAAGCCGAAATAGTGGTCATCGCCAATCCCCTTGTCGCACAGCTTTTCACCTGCCATCCCGATTGCGACCGGGTGCTGGTCTACGACAAAAAGGGTCCCCATGCCGGAATGGCCGGACTGTGGCGGTTCTCCCGTGCGTTGCGCGAGGAAAACTTCGATCTGGCGATTCTGCTGCAGAATGCCATCGAAGCCGCCGTCATGGCGTTTCTGGCCGGTGTGCCGAGGCGCGTCGGCTATCGGACCGATGCCCGCGGCTGGCTGCTGACCCACGGTGTGGCGGTCGGCCCCGAGCAGAAACGATTGCATCACACGGAGTATTATCGTTTCATGTTGCGGCAATTCATCGCGACGCAGGGCGATGGTCGCCTGCGTCTGACCTGCAATGCCGAAGAAACCGCGTGGGCGCTTCATACCCTCGGTGACGGCGGCTGGGTCGCCATCAATCCCGGCGCCGCCTACGGTTCGGCGAAGCGTTGGCTGCCCGAGCGGTTTGCCGAGGTCGCCGACAGTCTGCACCGGGAATTCGGCCTGCGCGTGGTGTTGACCGGCGGCCCCGCGGAGCAGGAAATCGGCAGGGATATCGAACAGGCCATACAGGCGCCGGTTCTGAACCTCATTGGCAAAACTTCGATACGGCAGATGATGGCCGTGCTGGCATCCTGCCGGCTGGTGGTGACCAACGATTCGGGGCCGATGCACGTGGCCGCGGCTTTTGATATCCCGATCGTGGCGGTGTTCGGTCCGACCGATCACAGCACCACTTCGCCCTGGTCAAAAAACAGCCGTATCGTGCGCAAGGCAACGGCCTGCGCGCCCTGCCTGCTGCGCCAGTGCCCCACCGATCACCGTTGCATGCGTGCCATTACCGCCGAAGACGTCATGCAAGCGGCCCGTGCCTTGCTCGGAGGGACCGCATGAGGGTTCTGATCGTCAAAATAAGCGCCCTTGGCGATGTGGTGCATGCCCTGCCGGTATTGACGCATATCAAAAGCGCCTATCCCGAAACCAGCATCGACTGGCTGGTGGAAGAGGCCTTTGCGCCGTTGCTCGATGGCCATCCGGCTCTGCGCCGGATCCATCGCCTTGGCCTCAAGCGCTGGCGCCGGCAAGGTCCTGGCGCGGTCTGGGCCGGGGTCATGGATACCCTGAAAGAATTGCGCAGCGAACGTTACGACCTGGTGCTTGATTTGCAAGGTAACTGCAAAAGCGGTCTGTTCACCTTGCTTTGTGGAGCTCCCCGGCGTTATGGATTCTCCTCCAGCGGCGTGCGGGAATGGCCCAACCTGTTGGCGACCAATCACAAGGTGCAGCTTACCGCGGCGGATCACCACGTCAGCGACCGATCCCTTGCCTTGGCTCGTGCCGCCTTTCCTCTTGGTACGGGTCGCTCCCTCGCCGGCCCCATGTCCGTTTCCCCCGCAGCCCGTACCGCTGTGGAGAAACAGCTTTGCGCGTTGGGTCTGAACGGCCAAAGCCTGGTGGTTCTGCAATACGGCACCACCTGGCAAACCAAGCTGTGGCCCCTCGATTCGTGGCAGGATCTGGCCCTGCGGATGTGTCGGGAGGACCAGCTGCGGCCGGTTCTGATCTGGGGTAACGATGAGGAGCACCGGGCCGCCGAAGCGATATCGCGCGCCACCGACGGTCGCGCCCTGGTCTGGCCGCGAGGCAGCCTGCAGGAACTGGCTGCCCTGCTGGAGCGGGCGGATCTGGTTGTGGGCGGGGACACCGGGCCGATTCACATTGCCGCCGCCCTTGAAACCCCCACGGTTTCGATTTTTCGGGTCACGGACGCCAGCCGAAACGGACCCCGCGGCCCGTTGCACATCCGCTTGCAGAGTCCCCTGGAGTGCTCGCCCTGTCTGCGAAAAGACTGCCCGCGGGATTCAGAATGCGGTCACAGCATCGGCGTCGACCAGGTGCTTGAAGCGAGCCGCGCACTGTTGTCCCGGTGCAGCATGTGATCTCGGCGGCGGGCGCGACAAAATGTTATCTGGTGTCCATCCGGAAATGTCCGGTGAAAACCAGCTTGTCTCCATCCGGAAACTGCGGATGGAGACAGCGTAGTTTTCATATGGGAAACGAGCAATTTTTCGTTGTGGCAAGGAAATCAAGGGGTTGCGCGGAGGCGTACATCGGTACGCCGCACAGGCAAGCCTGCGGATTGACGCCGCCACGGCGCAAAAGGGCCGTTTCCGGATGAAAACCAGCTTATATAAGAAAGGGTCTGCTTGCTTGAAGACCGCTCCCGTAACCGTCATAACAGCCGTCTATAATGCCGAGCGTTTTCTTCGGGAAACCGTGGAATCGGTTTCGAAACAGCAGCTGTTGCCGGTTCAGCATCTGCTTGTCGATGATTGTTCCACGGACGGGTCTCTGGACCTGGCGCGCGAGCTTGAGAAGGAATTCCCTTTGGTTCGCGTTGTATCCCTTGAAACAAACGGCGGTTATCCCGCTGCGTTGAATGCAGGCCTGCGTGAAGCCGCCTCGGAGTATGTGGGGATCCTGGACAGTGACGACATTGCCATGCCGCACTGGCTGGCATCGGTGGTTCCGGTTCTCGATGGCAATCCGGATATTGGTTCGGCAGGCGGGGGCGGTGTTATCATGACCCATGACGGGCTGGTAACGGGACATGCCAAATACTGTTCGCAGGCAGGTGATGTCACAGCTGAGGTTATGGCTGGAAAGTATGCCATATTGCATCCAGGATCCGTTCATCGCCGCGATTTTCTATTAAAGACAGGTGGCTATAACCCGCGGCTCCGAAGTGCCGAGGATTGCGACATGTTCCTGAATATGGCCTCTGTGGCACGTCTGGTAAACGTGGGAGAACCCTTGATTTATTATCGATGCCTGCCGGGATCTGAAAGCCGCAAAACGCCTGAATTTGCGGCTTTGGCGGAGGCCTATCTCGCGCAAAAAGCGCAAATGCTGTCCGCGGGCAAATCCTTGCCGGCAACCAATGCCGAGCTGGCGTCGCTTGTGAACGCCCTGGCGGCTCTGCCGCGACTGGCTCCGCTTGTGAAGGGAGCCTATGAATATGAAATGGCCGAAGCGCTGCGCCGTGGAGACCGGCGCCTTTGCGCCTCCCGTTTTTATTTTGCATCGGCAATCTCCGGTCATAAGCGTTTTTTATGCTGTCGACGCGCTCTGCGCTGTCTTATGCCGCGGCTGAAATCGACCTCCGAGCCGAAAAAGGCCTGAAAAAATGCAAACCGATGTCCACGTTCCCCCGGTGTCCGTGATCCTGCCTGTTTTCAACGCTCAGGCCACTGTCGCCGCCACATTGCAATGCCTGTTGAACCAGACCTTGAAAGACCTGGAAATTATCGTGGTCAATGATGCCTCCGCAGATGATTCCCTGACGGTTGTCGAAAGCATAGCGCGAAAAGAGCAGCGGGTCCGTTTGCTGTCTCTGGAAAAGAATGCGGGTGTGTATCGAGCCCGAGCGGAAGGCATTAAAATTTCAAGGGGTGAGTATGTCGGATTTTTTGATGCTGACGACTTTGCCAAGCCCGATATGTTCGAAATTTTGTTTTCCAACTGCAAGCAACACCACGCCGACATTGCTGTTTGCGGGGTGGACTGTGTTTCCGATTCCGGAAAATTTATCCACCATAAAGTCAAATTTAAAAAAGACAAAAACGTTACAAGCCAGATCTTCTCAGGTTTTTGCCGAAAACATTTCGGGACGGGAGCTCTGTGGAACAAGCTTTACCGCAGGGAACTGATTGAAACCTACGCTACCAGGCCATTTCGATGGCGCCAGGATATTGGCGAAGATACCATCGTAAACGTTGGCTGTTTTCTTGACGCCAGACGTATCCGATTGATTGATAAGTCTCTTTACGAATATGTCATGCATCCCCGAAGTACCACCCGGATATTGGATAAATCCAGTGCTTTTTGTCGGATGATGCAGGCTTATGCCATCGCTGTTGATATGTACAAAGACAAGGGCGTTGAAGTGCTTGAGGGAATAACCGAGCTTTTTGCACGGCAACTGAATTTTTCAGCCTATCGGATTTCATCGGCCGAACAGTTGAGGGATTGCGAAGAACTGCTTGCCGACGCCCTCGGATTGCTGGCCGAGCAATACCCCGCGGGCCTGGCGTGTCTTGTGAATCGGGGGTTTTGCCGGGGAGGGAAATCGCGGAAATCGCGTGGGCTTTTATCTGCTGCCCAAAAAAAACTGAAACAGTTTCTTCAGTTAAGGACGTAATACCCTTTTGATGAAAATATCGATTTTTGAAAGGCTTGTTTGGTTTAAAAAACCAGTCCGAAACACCAACGATAGGCAGATGTATCAAGATTATGATGTCTTCAGAAAAAAACAATCCGTTTGTTTCAATCATAATTCCTACGCGGAATCGATCCGATATTTTACCATATGCTATAAAATCCGTGCTTGACCAGACGTATAAAAACCTTGAAGTGATCGTTGTTGATGACGGTTCGGTGGATGACACTGAAGTCATTGTCATCAACATGATGAAAAACGATAATCGTATTCAGTATATTCGAAACGATATATCAAAGGGAGCCTGTGCCGCCAGAAACCTTGGGATAATGTCAGCAAAAGGTGACTTGATTTCTTTTGTTGATGATGATGATCAAATATCTATAAACAGATTGGAAATTCTTGTTGCGCACTATGACGACCAATATTCACTGATCTGTTCAAAATACAGTAGTGCACCGCTGGGTGGCGCTGTTTCGAAACATAGGATTACAACAAAAAAAATTTCTCTTTCAAATCTTCTGAATAAAAATTACATTGGCTGTTCCGCTCTTGTATCCAAACAAAAAATAATGGCAGTAGGCGGATTTGATATCAAATTGCGGGCCCGGCAGGATTATGATTTATGGGTTAGAATCCTTGATGAATTCGGAAAAGCCCTGCAGATATCCGCCAAGACCTACTATTGTGACAAGTCTTCGGAACGAGAAAGGATTTCCAACTCAAAAGCCCGAAGAATAGGAGTGATACAGTTTTACAAAAAGCATTCCCGCCTGATGACGTGCCATCAGCGTAAAAATGCAATTGTTGCATGTTTGGAGGCCAATAATTTTAATCCCGGGTTTTTAAAACTTCTGGTCCTTTTGACCTGGCGTAACCGGAAGAAAGTCTTTGGTCTTCTCAAGGTTTAGTTTATTTTCAATAATATGAATGTTTAAACAAACTCACTGTTTTTCATAGTGCGATCCTGCATTCACACACATTTTGACTGGAGTTTGACAACACTGGGGAAACCATGAGGGTTCTGCATTACGTCAAGCAGTTTTCTCCCCTTTCGGAGACTTTTGTTTACAATCAGATCATTGATCTTCAATCCGGGGGGATTGAGAATTTTGTAGTAACACATAAAAGAGTTAATGCCGAAGGGCGGCCTTTTGCTCCCGTATTCGAATTATCCGAAAAGAAATCCTTTTTTTATCGTGAGATGCAGCGGTTTCTTCGAAAGCACGGATACTACAAATATGCCCTTTCCACAAAGGTCTGGAAGGAAATCCTTCGGAAGTTCGCCCCTGATGTGATTCATTGCCATTTTGGAAAAAGTGGCTTTTATGTAGCCTCGATTCTCGATAAAATAAAAATCGATCTTCCGCTGCTCATTGCCTTTCATGGGACCGATGTTTTAAAAACACCTTTTGAGGATGCGTCGTATAAGTCTCAAATACAAAGAACTTCCCTGAAGAAAAAAGTCGCATTCACTACGCCTACTTTATTTCTTAAAAACCTTGCAGTCTCGAATTTCGGCATTCAACCCGATAAAATCGTTGTCAATCCCAATGGTTTTCGGTGCGATTTCAACGGATTTTACCGTGTCAGAAAAAATGACGGGCATTCTTCCTTCAAGATCATAAATATCGCCCGTTTTACCGCATGGAAAGGGCAGGATTACCTGATAAAAGCCTTCAGGGAATTTTCGGGCCGGGTTGACTGTGATGTTGCGCTGACCCTTGTCGGATACGGGGAAAGAAAACCGGCCCTCCTTCAACTGATAAACGACCTGGGCCTGCAGGACAAGGTTACCGTCCTGGAGAGTGTGCCGCATGAATCGATACCGGCGATATTGAAGGAACATGACCTTTATGTGCAACCGTCCATAACGGATCATAAAACGAAGCAGGCGGAATCGTTCGGCGTTTCCATTCTTGAGGCCGTGGCTGTCGGTCTGCCGGTTATTGTGACCGATTCAGGCGGTATGCAGGAGGTTGTTCTGGGGGGGGATCAAGCAACGGCCATTGTTGTCGAGGAAAAAAATTGCCGAGCTTTGTGCGAAGCCATGACCAGGGTATATGAATGCGGGAGAAACATCGACCCCGTTCTGAGATCCAGGATTCTGGAGCGTTACAATCAGCCAAACAATACCGCCGCTGTGGTCCGGATGTACGAATACCTCCTTCAAGACGGGTGATTTTTTTCGGAAACCCAGCGCGGGTTTTGCGTTTGTGAATTTATCTGCCATGCCCTGCCAGGCAGCCATGGCGGTACAAGACCAGTGTCGGGGGCGTTTAAGTCGCGCCCGGTACTTTTAAAGGACAGGACAATGACGCCGCCAGCAACAGAACGGGTGACGATCATCCCGGACGCCCGCCCCGTGCTCGAACAAGCCGGACTGCGCAGCTTCAGGGACTTCATGGATTATGCCGGAGGCCGGCATGTCTGCCATAAAAGGGGACGGTCCACGGTGCGCATTGCCATTGGAGAGCGGGCTTTCTATCTCAAGCGCAACCGTTTTCATTGGGTTGAATTTCTCAAAGGGCTGGTGCGATTGCGGTTCCCGGTTCGCGGCGCGCTTCGGGAGTGGCGCAATATTGCGCGGGTGAGGGAATCCGGCGTGTCGACCCTGGTGCCCATCGCTTTCGGGGAACGGCCCTTCTGGGGATTTGAAACCAGCTCTTTCAGCGTGACGGAGGAGTTGTACCGGTGCCAGCCGCTGGACCAGGTGCTGGGCAAGGAATTGCCTGATTTGCCGTCGCCTGCCGCGCGGTTTCGCAAACGCGGCATTTTTCGCCAGTTGGGGGCCTTTGCGGGGCGGCTGCATGGCCATGGGCTGTATCATCAGGATTTTTATCTGAGCCACGTTTTCCTTGGTCCCGGCGATGTTTTGCACCTGATCGACCTGCAGCGTGTTCTGCATCGTCCCTGGCGTGCCCGGCATTTTTGTATCAAGGACCTGGCGCAGCTCAATTACGCCGCCAGCCGTGTCCCGGGTGTCAGCCGCACCGACAGAATGCGTTTTCTGCATGCCTATTTCGGGTGTTCTACCCTGGGCTTCGAGGAAAAACAACTGGTGCGGGCGGTGTTGGCCAAAACTTCACGCATCGCCCGTCACGATGTCAAACTTCTGGCCCGGCGGCGCCGTCGCGGAGAGATAGCCTGATCCCGGAGGCGTCGGCAAAGGAAACGGACCATGCCAAAAATCAGTGTCATCTGCGCACCGGCTCCCCGGCCCAATCCCGGCATGGCGAGCGTCGATTTTGCTTTTCATGCTCTGAGCCGCCGCCATGGATTTGCCGACCGGGTGGCTTATTATCAGCTCTACACCGCCGACGAATTGCACGCCCGTGCCGATCGCGCGCTGCAGGCCGAAATCCATGCCCGCCAGAGCCTGCCCTTTGCCTACAGGGGGTTGCGTCAACATCTGCAGGAAATCTTCCACAGTGACAAAATCGTCTTCTGGGGCGATTTTCTGCACAGTGCCGATTATCATCAGTCCGCCGCGCGGCGACTGGTCAAAATCGGTGTAACCACCAATGCCGGCGCAGCGCTGGATTGGGTAAGGGATCACTATTTCCTGCGGCACGCTCCGGCGGAGATCTGGCCCAAAGTCATGGCTTTTGGCGGCAATCTGCTTTTCAACCGTCCCGAGCATTATCTGGATGCTGGTTATGGCGCCGAAGTCCGGAGGTTTTTCCGGCAGGCGGCGGCGGTGCGCATGCGCGATGTATATTCGGCGGCGAAAATATCCGAATTGCGTGATGATTATTCCACGAATTATTTGGGGTGCGACTGTTCCCTGCTGCTGCTGCCCGAAGATCTGGAAGCGCTGCCGTGCAGCGACTGGCACGCGGACATTGCAAGCGGCGCTGGCCGGGCCGGCATTTTTTTCGGACGCAACAAATGCCGCCCGGCGCTTATGGCCCGTTTTGCCCGGGAGCTGTGCAACCGGCTGGGAGTGCGCGGCCAATGGCTGCCCTGGGGGTTGACCAAAGGGTTTGGCCGCATGCGTGAAAAAATCCGGTTCTGGTTTCCCGGCATGGAGGTTCTGTCCCACACCGCGCCGCCGACCCCTGGCGATCTGTACCGGATGCTGGGACGCTACCAGCTGGTCATTTCCGATACCTATCATGTCTGCGTGAACGCCTGGCGGCTGGGGGTGCCGGCCGTCTGCATCGGTCAGGCCCTGGTCGCGGATGCAGATAACATCAACAGCGGCAGCAGGTTTGCCTGGCGTGATAAACGTCAGGTGTTCTACGGCATGAATGACGCGTTGGAATATTACGTGTACGCCGAAGAACTCGAAGATCGGCGTCTGCGCCGCCAGCGTCTTGAACAGTTGACATCCCTGCTGCAAAACGCTCAATATCGGCAGAGCGTGCATCAACGCATCCTGTCGGGCGCTCGCGCCATGGAGAAGGCGGTGGTTGGCGCGCTGCTGCCGGCGACGCGATGACGCGTCCTTGATCGAACCGAACACTTGCCACGGACAGCTGCCATGCAATGGTCTATTGTCATACCTACCTATAATTACGGTCGGTTCATCGAAAGATGCCTGGCTTCCATTGTGGATCAGCCGGGAGACGATTACGAGATTGTGGTTGTGGATGACGGATCCACGGACGACACCCGGGCCGTGGTCGAGGCATTCGTACGCTATCGGCAGTTGCCCACCGGGCGACTGCGTTACCTCTGCCAGCACAACCAGGGGCCGGCCGCGGCCCGCAATCATGGTATCGCCGACAGCCGTGGGGATTTTGTCTGGTTTCTCGATTCCGACGACAGGCTGGCGGCCGGGGCCTTAGAGCAGATGCGGCAGACGGTGCGGCAACATCCGCGGGGAGAGCTGTTTTTCGGCGGCTACCGTTCAATGGCCGAGGATGGCTGCGGTTCGGATAAACTGCCCGGCAAGGTGGCTGTCTGCCGGACAGAAAATTTCAGGCGGTTTCTGCGCAAGGAACTCAGGAGCCTTACCACCGGCGCGGTGGTGGTGCGCAAATCTTCGCTGGGGGATATAAGGTTTCCGGAGGGCATTCATATCAACGAGGATGTGGCCTTTTTCGGCCACCTCGTCGCAAACTGCAAGGTGGTACCCGTGGCGCGGATCCTGGTCGAAAAAATCCGTCATCCCGCCAGCCTGCGCGGCAACCTCGGGCGCATCGAGGAAACCGGCTTGCGCAGCGTCGATGCCCTGTTTGATGCGGCGCGTTTGACATCCGCCCAGATGAAGTTGCGCAGCCGGTATCGGGCCGATCGCTGCCTGCGGTTGTTTCGCGCCCATTATCTGCATGGCAATTACGCCCTGGCCCGATCTTATTATGGACAGATGCTGAAAACTGCGCCGTGCTATCTGTTCAAAGCGGGATACCTTCTCAGGTTTTTACGGTGTTTCGGGAAATCAGAAGGGGGGGCGTCCGATCCGCCGGACGCTGCCGAAACCCATGATGTCTGAGCGGCACGGGACGTATCGTTGCTATTTTCCCGATGCCCCCAGCCAGAAGGATTTAAGGGCAGCGCTGTTGCCGGATCCCGACCGTCTGCTTGAGAGGGGAGAGTGCATTTCTTCGGGACGCGAGGGCAATCCCCGCCACCTTGCCAAAGTGGCGATAAATGGCCGGGCCTATTTGCTCAAACGTTACGATTGCCAGGGGGCTTTTTACCGGATCAAGAATGTTTTCCGAGCTTCCCGGGCTCTGCGTTCGCTGCGGGCAGGCCAATGGCTGCATTCGGTCGGCGTGTCGACACCGGAACCGCTGGCCTGCCTGGAGGAAAGGCAAGCCGGTCTGCTTGGTCGCAGTTACCTGCTGTGCCCCTTTCTGGAGGGCGTTCGCCCGCTGCTGGCCGTATGGCCCGAACTCGATGCCGAGGGACGTTGGCTTTATCTGCGACGCCTGGGCGGGATCATGGGACGCTTGCACCGGGCGCATATCGTGCACGGCGACAGCAACTGGCGAAATATCCTTGTCGGTGAAAACCGTCCGGGAGAACTCCGCTTCTGGCTGGTGGACCTGGATTGCACCCGGCGCTACCCGCGCCTTGCGCCGGCCCGGGCGGAACGGGATATCGGCCATTTTCTTCGCGACCTTTCACGCAGCGGGGCAGGCGCGGAATGCATGCAACTGTTTCGCCACCATTGGCAGGTTGCATTGACCAACAACCAAGGAGACATTCGGTAATGATAACCGCGATGCAGGAGTACTTTCAACAATTGCGGGATGTGATCGATCGGGTCGGACGCGATAAATCCGAGGAAATCTGGCTAAGCATCGAGGCGCTGTGCGAAACCCTGCGCGATGGCGGCAAGATCCTGATCATGGGCAACGGCGGGTCGGCGGCGGATGCCCAGCATTTTGCGGCGGAACTGGTGGGGCGGTTTCTGATGGAACGCAAGGCTTTGCCTTGCATCGCCCTGACCACGGACACTTCCATTCTGACCGCGGTGGGCAATGATTACGGTTTCGACGAGATTTTCAAGCGGCAGGTCGAGGCCCTCGCGGAGCCCCGGGATGTTGTGATCGGCATCAGCACCAGCGGCCGATCCAACAATGTTTTTCATGCCCTGACCGCCGCCAACCGGATCGGGTGCAAAACCATCGGCCTTCTGGGGCGCGACGGCGGCAGTATCGCCTCCATCGTGGATCTCAACCTGACCATTGAGGAACACCACACGCCCTATATCCAGACAGCCCATGGCGCTGTGCTGCACCTGATTTGCGATCTGCTGGAAAAGGCCTTGTTCGCTCCTTTCGATCCCTCCTGCCCCGCATCGCCGGGCAAGGGATGATGGCAACATGAACATTGCGGTAGTGCGCAAGGAATGCAGTTTGAGAAAAGGCGGAGCGGAGCGCTACTGCGCCAACCTGTGCCGCTGTCTGGCTGAAATGGGGCACCGGGTGTGGGTGCTGGCGCATGAATGCGATCGTGATATCCATCCCGACCTGATCCATGTGCCGATTCCGGTGAGCAACCGGACCTCGGCTGCCCGCAATCTGTCTTTTCATCACAACAGCCAGCGGGCCCTGGAGCGGCTGAAGGTCGATCGTGTCTACGCTTTGAGCCGCACCTATCCCGCCGATGCCTTCCGGGTCAGCGATCCTTTGCACAACAGCTGGCTGGATGTGCGCTACACGGGACGGTTTCGCAACCGACTGGAAAGGCTCAATCCCCGCCACCGTACCATATTGGCGCTGGAAAACGCCATCCGAGATGCCCGGCAGACCGGCGTGATCATCACCAATTCGCAATGGGTGCGCAATGAATTGCTGGCCTGCGGCGATTATCCGGCCGAGCGTATTCAGGTCGTGTACAACGGTGTCGATACCAGCCTGTTCCGTCCGCTGCCGTCGCACGGATCGTTCGATGCGCCGCTGAAGCTGCTGTTCGTCTCCCACGACTTTACCCGCAAGGGACTTGGGTTTGTGATCGAGGCTCTCGCCGAGCTGAAAACACTGGGAATTAGCTGCCACCTGAGCGTGGTGGGTAAGGACGATCCGCGTCCCTTTCGAAAAAAGGCCGAAAGACTTGGCGTGTCGCGTGATGTGGAGTTTTGCGGGGCGCTCAGTGATCCCCGGGCCTGCTACACCGATGCCGATCTGCTGGTGCTGCCTACCCTGAGCGACCCTTTTGCGAATGTCTGCCTGGAAGCGCTGGCCTGCGGGCTGCCGGTCATGACAACCACCAACAACGGCGCCTCGGAAATTCTCACCGAGGGAGAAACCGGCTATATCCTGGATTCGCTCCGTCCGCTGATGCCCCAGATCGTGGCCGGCATCGCCCGGTTCGGCCGTCTGGCACCGGAACGGCGCCTCGACATGGCAAGCCGGGCCAGGTTGTGCGCCGAGCGGTTTACCATTGAACTCAATGCCTGCCGGACGTTGGAGGTTCTTGCCGCCATGACGCCAATCGAGAGACCGTGGCATCGCCGGTGAAACACAGGTTGCCTGATGGAAGGGGCAGGAGCCAAGAAACACTATGCGCCAATGGATTTTTCCGGGGTCAAGCGGTACTCTGTGGCCACCCGGGACATTTAAAAAAACGCGCCGGATCACTGAAGGAGTCGCGCACCGAAATTCAATTTCCGCGTAAGGCTGCAAGGCATAGCATGTGGGGGATGACGTGAGAAGCATTAACAGGTTAAAAAGAGAACTGTCGTGGTATATAAAGGCGCAACTTGCCAAAAACTCCTCGGGAAGAGGTCTTTTTATTTTAGGCACCGGCCGGTCGGGGACCCATTTTCTAACCCAATGCCTGATCAGCCATCCGGAATTTACCGACCTTATGGGCGGCAAGGAAAACCCCTATGTTTTCAGAGATGTTGTTGACCTGGCATTGAACAATTGCAGGGATGCGGAGAAGATACAGCGTGTTCTGAAAAAGTATAAGCAACTCATGAAGGTTGCCTCGCCGAAGATCTTTGTTGACCAAAGCCATCCCAACCTGTGGTTGGCCGACAAGATCGCAGAAAACATTCCCGGGTCAATGTTTGTCGGGATCATAAGAGATCCTTTTTCCGTGGCCTATTCCACCACGCAGCATGCGGGGGTGAGCGGATGGTTTGACAAGTGGGAGTCTTTTCCTCTGCCCAATCCGTTTCTGGGGATAGGTGTCGCGGACAGGGAATGTTATGTAACAATGAGCATTGCAGAAAAAAGTGCCCTGCGCTGGATTTCTCATGTAAAACGTCTCGGCGAATTGAAGCCGATTCTGGGAGATCGACTTGTAATCGTTAATTATGAAGATTTATGTAATGCCGGGGAAGACCAAATGCGAAGAATCTCAGAATTTTTAAATGTTAAAAACAAGTTTGTTATGCCTTTTGTGACCAAGGAATCTTTATACAAGAAAAATAAACTTTCAAATGAAGATATTGAACTTATGAAATCGACAATAATTAATTATCAGAATAATAATAATATAGAAAAAGATATGTATAAATCTGTTTGTGGATACTTGGATATTTAAGTTTATATTTTTATATTACGAAAAGTGTTTATGTTCTGCGACAGCAGATAGAAGCAGAATGCAGAAGGATTGCGGGCAGGAGTTGCGCGGGTGAAATTGGGTTTTTGTCTGTTCCGGTATTTTCCTTACGGAGGATTGCAGCGTGATTTTCTCAAGGTCGCCATGGAATGCCGGCGTCGAGGACACCGCATCCTCGCGTATGTCATGGATTGGCAGGGAGAGGTTCCGGAAGGTCTCGAGCTTGAGGTGGTTTGCGCGCGTGGGATAACAAATGCCGCCCGCTGCCGGGACTTTGCCGCTCAGGTCGCCCGTAAGCTTGGAAAAGAAGACTTTGCCTGTGTTACCGGTTTCAACAAAATGCCTGGGCTCGACGTCTATTTTGCGGCAGACCCCTGTTTTGCGGCCCGCCTGCATGAGGACAAACCTTTTTTGTGCCGCTTCAGCCGGCGTAACCGGATCTATCGCGAGCTTGAACGTTCCGTGTTTTCTCCGCAGGCCAATGTGCGCATCCTCATGCTGACCAGGCTTGAACAGGAACGCTATGTCAAGTATTATCGGACACCCGCCGAGCGCTTCACGCTGTTGCCTCCGGGAATTTCCCGCGATCGAATCATCTCTGCCGGCGCTTCTGAACGAGGACTCCGGATGCGCCAGGAGTTCGGGATCGGCGCTGACGAAAAACTGGTGCTGATAGTCGGCTCCGGCTTTCGCACCAAGGGGCTGGACCGGAGTTTGCGGGCCCTGGCATCCTTGCCGGAAAAGGTTCGGAGCCAGGTGCGCCTGGTGGTGATTGGCGCGGGTGACACCAGGCCCTTCCTGAAACTCGCCGAAAGGTTGGGGGTGGGCGATCGGGTGCGTCTGCTCGGGCCCCGTGATGATGTCCCCGATTTTCTGCTTGCGGCGGATATGCTGTTGCATCCGTCCTACACCGAAGCGGCAGGCATGGTTTTGCTGGAGGCCATGGCTGCCGGGTTGCCGGTGCTGGCTACGGATATTTGCGGTTATGCGTTTCATATCCAGCAGGCCAGCGCCGGGCTGCTGATTCCATCTCCCTTTCGGCAGGAAAGAATGAACCAGTTGTTTGCCCACATGTTGTTTTCCGATCAGCTGTCTCAGTGGCGTCGCAATGGCCTGGATTACGTCGCCCGAAACGATATCTCCAGCCTGCCGGAACGTGCCGCTGATGTTATCGAAGAGGTCGCACGACGAAGGGGCCACCTATGATGGAATTGTATGGCCCCTGTCGGGAGGCCTTTTCCGGTCCGGACGGCTTTGACCGGGTTCTGGCATTGCAGGGACAGGTCTATCGCGAAATGGACGGTCGTCGAACCTTGCGTTTCACCCTTGACGGGCGCGGCTTTTTCGCCAAGCTGCACTTCGGGATCGGCTGGAAGGAGATTTTCAAGAACCTGCTGCAGGGCAAACGCCCGGTTCTGGGCGCGGACAACGAACGCGAGGCGATCCGTCGCCTGGAACAACTCGGTGTCGCGACCATGAAGGTTGCGGGGTTCGGGTACCGGGGGCGCAACCCTGCCAGGCGGCAGTCCTTTCTGATCACCGAGGAGCTGGACAACACCATCAGCCTCGAAGATGTCTGCTTGCCCTGGAAACGAAAGCCGCCGTCAGTTGCGTTCAAGCGGGCGCTGCTGGCGAAGGTTGCCACCATCACCCGCACCCTGCACGATCACGGCATCAACCATCGGGATCTGTATATCTGTCATTTTCTGTTGGATAAATCCTCGGTTCGCCCCGATCCGGACTGGCCGCGGCTTTACCTCATCGATCTGCATCGGGTGCAGATCCGTGACAAAATCCCCCGCCGATGGGCGGTAAAAGACGTGGCCGGCCTGTATTTCTCCAGCCTTGATATCGGTCTGACGCAGCGTGACCTTTTTCGGTTCATGAAAATATACCGCGGAAGTTCGTTGCGTGAGGTCCTGCGGACCGAGTCGCGCTTCTGGGAGGATGTTGTCCGCCGCGCGATCAGACTTTACGTGAAAACCTTTGGCCACAGGCCTTCGAATTCCGGCGAAAACGCATGATGCCCTCGCATCAAACCGGCTTCTCTGCCGTTATGGGAATATGGATATTTTAAAGCTTTACTGGTCGACGAGCCTGCAGAACGGCCACCGGAATTTCGGCGATTGGCTTTCGCCGCGGCTCTGCGAGGCCCTGTCCGGCATGAAGGTCGTGCATGCAAGGCCCAATCGATGCGACCTCATGGCGCTTGGCAGTATCCTCGGCAAGGCCAAAAATCATTTCTGGAACCGCCGCATCGACATCTGGGGATCGGGTCTTATTGCCCGTTGCAAGCCATTCAAAAGCCCTCACCGCATTCATGCCGTCAGGGGTTGGCATACTGCCCGTGCGATTTCCAATCAACAGATTGCCGTGGTGGGCGACCCCGGTTTGCTGTGTGACATCCTGGTGCCGGGGAACATTGCGGTCCGAAAAGATTACAGCGTCGGCCTGATTCCCCACTACGTCGACCGGGAAAATACACTGATCAGAAGCATCGTTGAGCAAATCCCGCGGGCCAGATGTATCGATATCTTTTCCGAAACCCTGGATTTCATCCGTCAGGTGGCCGCCTGCGAATATGTGCTGTCCTCCAGCATGCACGGTCTTATAACAGCCGACGCACTCGGCGTGCCCAATGCCTGGATTCGCCTGTCCGACAAGGTCTGGGGCGAGGACTTCAAATTTCATGATTATTTTAGTGTTTTCGGGCTGGAAAACGTACAGCCGTTTCCCCTTGAACGGCACACCTCGCTGCGGGATATCGAACAGGGTCTGGCCGGTTACGGCCGGCCCGGGTTGCAAGATATCAAAACGCGACTCTATCAAGCTTTCCCTTACAAGAAATCATCGTGAAACCCGATAACAGCATAAGGTCGTTGACGGATGGCGGGGGCACTTGGCAGATGCCGCAAGATGGACAGCCCCCGGCCGATTTTATGCCTCGCTTTTATGCCCGACTGTCTCCCGGGGAAAAGCGAAGAATGGCTGTGAAACTGGGCCAGGCAGTTCGCCGATGGCACGATGCCGGGACGCAGGTGTGTAAAGCAGACGATATCGTGGTGACGCATCGGATGCCCGCAAACACAGATTTTTTGCCAAGAGGCCGCCATTTGCCGGGCAGCCATCGGCCGTTGTCCAAGCGCCGCCGGATTAAGGCCCTCGGCGGTCTGCTGTCGGATTGCTGGGATTTCACCAGCCGCTCCGAGCGGCAGCGTTTTTTACGGGCTTATGTTCGATCCGGCCCGGAGATCGGCCAGTTGCACCGGGGACTTATAGAAAAATGTGCCTATGAAAAAAGCTACGCTGCCTGGCATCGGCAGGGGAGGTATTGTTTCGGTAACAATGCAGCGTTTTGTGCCGGGCACCGCGATGGATTTCGCTATCACGGCGACAAGCAGCGGGCCGGCACTGCCCTGCGGGAACTGCTGCCCGATCCGGACAAAATTCTTGAACAGGGGCAGATATTCAAGCCGGGCAGCCGTACTCATGCAGGCAGAATCTATTTAAGCTGCGGCGAAGGTTTTTTGAAAAGGTTCAATGACCGGGGCTGGTGGTACAGGGTGAGGCACCTTTTCCGTCGGTCCCGTGCCGTGCATAACTGGAAGGTTATGTGGGCGTTTCGCTACCGGCGGATTCCCGTCGCCGATCCGGTGCTGTGCCTGGAAGAACGCTTTTTCCGGATATTGAAGAGGTCCTATGTATTGACCGATTTTGCGGAAGGCGGGCAGCGGCTGAAGATCGTCTGGCAGGGCCTTTCCGACGCGCAGCGGTGTTGCCTTCTTATTGTCCTGGCTCAACTGCTGGGACGCATGCACCGCTTTGGTTGTCTTCACGGCGACCTTAAATGGGACAATATTCTGGTTTGCGCAACCGGAAAAGGTTGGCGGATTACCCTGGTCGATCTCGACGGCAGCCGTGTTCTGCGAAGACCGGCGGCGAACAGGGCCATCCGGGATGTCGGGCGGTTTCTCCGGGATCTGGAGCAGGTAGACACGACCGGACAGTGGGGTCGCATGTTTCGCCGCAGTTGGAAAAAATGGATAACAAATATCTGATCAGCCCAGTTGCAGCAACCACAGACGCCCTCAAAAGGCTGTTGGTGAATGTGCAATGGACCGCTGGCGGTGAGCATCTGGCCAGCTTGCTGCGAACATTGCCGGCGACGGCAGAGGATGCACACGCCATCGATCAAACCGGCCTGTGGCTCTGGCGCCGGCCGATGGACGCCTTGTCTTTTTTGCATTGGCTTCCTGTGGCCGGTGCCGGGAAAAAAGGCTTTCGGCAACTGTCCGTTCGTGGCCTGCCGGGCCCAGAGATTCTGGCGCGGGGCATGGAAAGGGTTGTCGGCCATAAACCGCAGCAGGTACTTGTAGTGCGGGGCTGGCTGCCGGGCAAATATCTGGATGATTTTTTCGCCGAGGACTTTCCGTCTCTGCCGGCGACACACCGTCAGGCGATCGTGCGTGATTTCGGACATTTTGTCCGCGACATGTTCGAGCGGGGCGCTCAGCCGACCCGTCTGACCCTGACCCGTTTCTGGGTCGATGCGGGGCAGGATCCTGTCGGGTTTCGCCTTGCCGGGATCGATGGTTTCCGTTGGCACAACAAGCCACTGACCGACCGGCAAAGATTTGTCTGTCTGCAGCATCTGCTTGGCACCTTGCCGGTGCATGTCAGCCGCAGCCAGCGGTTTCGTTTTTTCCGGGCTGTGTGCGGCGATCAGGGCCGGTTGCGCGAGTTTCGTAACCTCCTTGTGGATCTGGAAGCCGCCGCGCTTTGTTCGGCCCGGCGCTACTGGCGTCGCAAGGCACGTTTGAGTCTTGGCAACAATGCTTGGTTTGCCGTCCTGCGCCACGAAAACTGGCGCATCTGGAGACGGCGGTGCGACGAGGCATTGCGCCTTCAGCAAAGCATGCTTGCGGAACCCGCCGCCACTTTCCGGGCTGGCCTGGCCATGGCGGGCAGGGGTTCCGGATGCTCGGCCGCCAGAATCGAAGTCGGCGGGCACCAGTATTTTGTCAAACGTTATCGCCTTCCGGGGTTGAGGTACCAGGTCAAATATCTGTTTTTGCGCTCCAAGGCGTTGGCTGCCTGGCTTGCCGGATGGCAGTGCGCAGCACGCAGCCTGCCGACCGCCCAGCCCCTGATGGTGATGGAAAAACGCACTTTCCGGATTTTAAAGGAATCCTACCTGGTGTCTGAATTCTGCAGCGACGGGCGGCCGCTGATGACGGTATGGCCGGAGTTGAAGCCGCACGAGAGACGCCGTATCATTATTCGCAGTGCGCAATTGCTGGCCCGGGTGCACAGATCCCGATGTCTCCACGGGGACACCAACTGGAACAATATCCTGGTGCGCCCCAATGGCGCATTGCTGCTGGTGGATCTGGACTGTTTCAGGCAGAGACGATCCTTTGACTACACGCGCGCCTATCGCGATCTCGAGCATTTCATACGGGATCTGCGGCGTAAACGTAACGACGGGGTGGGGTATCTGGACCTGCTCATCTCCACCTGGCGGAACTGGCTCGATGCAGGCAGCCGGGTGAGCTGTGAGGAGCATGCCCGCATTGTCCGCGCCAATCCCGGTCGCCGGGTGGACGATTGCATCTGAGGGTCTGGCCAGGGTTTTTCACAACGGAACGCAGACCAGGCGATGTTTTTCAGCCGCATATTGCCCGCGAAAGAAATCTGGGATATGATGCGCGACACGTGTTTGTTGCGGAAGCGGAAAACAAACGTTTCCGGATGCAATCAGCCGTTGCATCCTGGTGGCGGATATTGGCAGACACGATACCGGCCCCGTTGGCCGGTTTCATTTTTTCTGAATTGAGAACTGCCTTACAGATACAGGGGACATTGGATAATTTTATGAATAGATCGGCCATGGAAACTCTGCTTGGCAGATTGAGCGGCATCCGCGCGCTGGTGATCGGCGATCTGATGCTGGATGAGTACCTGTGGGGACGCACCGAGCGGATTTCTCCCGAGGCGCCGGTGCAGGTGGTGGACATCCTGCGAGAAGACCTGCGCCTCGGCGGGGCCGGCAACGTCATCAACAACCTTGTCACCCTGGGATGCCAGGTACATGTCGCGAGCGTGCTGGGGGAAGGGCATGACGGGCTGCTTTTGCGCCGCCGTCTGGAAGAAAAACGGGTCGGCACCGAGGGGCTGCTTTTCGACGGCAAGCGCACCACCAGCCGCAAGACCCGAATTCTTGCCTCGGGGCAGCAGATGATGCGTTTCGACCGGGAGAGCCGCGCGCCCATCGACGCGCAGCAGGAAGCGTCTCTGGCGGCCTTCGTGCGCGACAACGCCGATCGCTTCGACGTCATCCTGGTGTCCGATTACCTCAAGGGGGTTCTGACCGAGGGTCTGCTGCAGGCGGTCATCGCCGTCGGCAAGCAAAAAGGCATCCCGGTGGTCATCGATCCCAAGGGCAACGACTACGGCAAATATCGCGGTGCCACCCTGCTGACCCCCAATCGCAAGGAAACCGAGGTCGCGTCAGGTGTCGCCATCGTCGATGAAGATAGCCTGCGGCTTGCCGCCCGCACCCTGATGGAACGCATCGATCTGCAGACGTTGATGGTCACCCGCAGCGAGGAGGGGATCTCCATCTTTTTCCGCAATCAGGAGGAAGTGCACCTGCCGACGCAGGCGCGGGAAGTGTATGATGTGACCGGGGCCGGCGATACGGTGCTGTCCCTGGTCGGTCTTGGCCTGGCCGGGGGATTGCCGGTCAGCGAAGCGGCGGTGCTGGCCAATATCGGCGCGGGGATCGTGGTGGGCAAGGTTGGCACCTCCACCGTCAACGTCGAGGAAATCCGCGAAGCGCTGGCGCACAATGCCCTGGAATACGATACCAAAATCCGGCTGCGGGAATCGTTGCGCGATGTCCTCGCGGCTGAACGCCGGCGCGGCAAGACCATCGTCTTTACCAATGGCTGTTTCGACCTGCTGCATGTTGGCCACGTCAAATATCTGCAGCAGGCGCGTCGTCTCGGTGACCTGCTGGTGCTGGGCCTGAACTCCGATGCTTCCATCCGGCGACTGAAAGGCCCCAACCGCCCCCTTATCAGCGAACAGGAGCGCGCCCACATCCTGGCGGCGTTGAGCTGCATCGATTATGTGGTGGTATTCGACGAGGACACGCCCCTGGCACTGATCGGCATGCTGCGCCCCGATATTCTGGTCAAGGGGGGAGATTACACGCCGGAAACCGTGGTCGGCCGGGATCTTGTGGAGAGTTACGGCGGACGGGTGGAACTCATCGATCTGGTCGACGGGCGTTCCACCACCAACATCATCGAACGGATCCTGGACCGCTATGAGCAGGGCTGAGAGTCAACGGGTCCTGCGCAGGGCGGTATTCCTCGATCGCGACGGCACCATCAATGAAGAGCGGCACTACCTGTACCGGCCGGAAGACTTCGCCTTCATCGCCGGTGTGCCGCAGGCCATCGCACGCCTGAACCAGGTCGGCTATCTGGTGGTGGTGGTGACCAACCAGTCGGGGGTGGCGCGGGGCTATTTCGATTTATCCGATGTCGAGGCCCTGCATGCTTATGTGCAGCGGCAACTGGCGGATGTCCGGGCCCATATCGACGGGTTTTATGTCTGCCCCCACCATCCGGAACACGGGCAGGGCGCGCTGCCTCGGGACTGCGATTGCCGCAAGGGGCAGCCCGGCCTGCTGTTTAAGGCCGCGGCGCAGTTGCACATCGATCTTGAGGGGTCGTTCATGGTTGGCGACAAACCCGCCGATATGGAGGCCGGAACGCGCGCCGGTTGCGTTCCATTGCTGGTGATGACGGGTTACGGTGCCGAAACGGACAAACTTGTGGCTCCTTCCATCCAGCGATTCCCGAGTCTGGTGGAAGCGGTCGATTTCATTTTACGGCAGGATGGTGAGCGCAGGGTCACCGCCTGATTCGATCTTTGGAAAGGACTGTTCATGATAAAAAGCATGACAGGGTACGGCAAAGGGCAGGCGACCGCTGACGGTATCGCGCTGACGGTGGAGATCAAATCCGTCAACCATCGTTACGCCGATATTTCCGTGAAGGCGCCACGTTTTCTTCTCGGTTGTGAGTCGGAGATAAAAAAGCAGGTTGGCGAGCGTCTCAAACGGGGGAAAATCGATGTCTTCATCAATGTCGATAACAATGCCTGTGCGGCCCGCATGCCCGTGCTCAACAAGGAACTGGCGGCGGCTTATATGGTATTGTTCCGGCAGATGCGGGCGGAATTCGATCTCGAAGGGGATATCACCGTCGATCTGCTGGCCGGACAAAAGGACGTCATTACCATCGCCGAAGCTGACCCCGGAGAAGAGGCGGTTATCGGCTGTGTAGGCGAAGCCCTGGCAAAAGCCCTGTCGGCCATGGAACAGATGCGGCAGACCGAGGGCACCGCAACCCGCCACGATATGGAAGAGCATCTTGCGCATATCGAGGCGCTGCTCGCGACAGCTCGCGAGCGGGCGCCCCAGGTGCCGCTGGAATGGCGGGAAAAGCTTATGGAACGTCTGGCGCGACTGGAGAACGGTTTTGACGTCGATCCCCAGCGGGTTGCCCAGGAGGTCGCGGTATTTGCCGATCGTTGCGATATCAGCGAGGAACTGGCCCGTTTTTCAAGCCATATCGAGCAGTTTCGGGGGTTGTTCAGTGTCGAGGAGGCCGTGGGGCGGCAGATGGATTTCATTCTCCAGGAAATGAACCGGGAAACCAACACCATGGGATCCAAATCCAATGATCTGCAGCTTACGCGGGTCGTTGTGGCCATGAAGGCCGACCTGGAAAAAATCCGTGAGCAGGTTCAGAATATCGAATAACCTTCCCGGGCATGCCCTGCTTGCCCGGTTGTGGAGTCGTTCCATGAAACGTAGTGGCATTCTGTTTGTCATATCCGCGCCGTCCGGTGCCGGCAAAACCTCTTTATGCCGGCGGATTGTTGACATTTTTCCTGATATGCGGCACTCTGTGTCCTTCACCACCCGTCCGAAACGAGACGGTGAAACGGACGGTATCGATTACCATTTCGTCAGCCAGGATTGCTTCGATACCATGGTGGCCGACGGGGCTTTCGCCGAATGGGCCAGGGTCCACGGCAACTGCTACGGAACGGCGCTGGCCACCTTGCAGGAAGCGCGAGACCAGGGGCGGGACGTTCTTCTGGATATTGACTGTCAGGGGGCCGCTCAGTTGAAACGCAGCTGCCCGGACGGCGTTTTTATTTTTATCCTGCCGCCGACCTTCGAGGAGCTGGAGCGACGCTTGCGCGGCCGCAATACCGATACCCCCGAAGTGATAGGAAGGCGTCTTGCCAATGCCCGTCGTGAAATGCGGGAACTGGTCTGGTATGATTATCTTGTCGTCAACGACGATTTGTCGCGTGCCTCGGAAGAGCTGAAAGGCATCATTCTGGCCGAGGGCTGCCGCACCGGGCGAACCAGGGATAGTGTGGTTCAGCAGTTCGGGATCGACAAGCAGGAATTCTGACGGATCGCCGCCGGGCGGCGTTTTTTCACGAAATATTACCATGGAAGGATAAACAGTTTTATGGCGAGAATAACTGTCGAAGATTGCCTCCAGCAGATCCCCAATCGTTTTCTGCTGGTTATGGTTGCCTCCAAGCGCACCAAGCAGCTATACAAAGGGGGGCAACCGCTTATCGAAAACAAGTCCAATAACAAAAAAATCGTTCTTTGCCTGCGCGAAATCGCCGCCGGCAAGGTCGATTACGAAATTCCTACCCGGAAGGGCTGACATCCCGCAGAATTGCCACGACTGCGGAACCGACCCTTTGGGGGCCGTGGTCGGTTATGTTCCGGATCTTCTGGCCTGGCAGGGATAAAACCCGCAGGCTGCGATTGTGAGATGCCGGCCCCACGGCATGCAAGACACAAGGCCGGGCGCACAGTGCCCGGCCTTGTTTTTTACTCGCGCATACTCTTCAAGCTTCCTCGCGCCTTCTTTACCAGGGTGCCGGCGCCTTCGCCGGTGGAATCGCCATGCTTCGTCTTGACCAGATCATCGAAAACGTTCTGACGTACAATCCCCGCGCCGATGTCGATGCATTGCGCAAGGCCTATGTGTACAGCGCCAAGGTGCATCGGGGTAAATCCCGCGTTTCGGGTGAACCCTATCTGGGCCACAGCCTCGAAATTGCCTTTATCCTGACCCGTCTCAAGATGGACGTCGCCACCATTATCACCGGTCTGCTGCACGATATTCTGCAGCAGGAGCTGGCGGATATCAATGAGCTGCAAGCTGTTTTTGGTGCGGATGTCGTAGAACTGGTGCAGAGCCTCACCAAACTCGGGCGTATCTCTTTTATTACCAGCGAAGAGCAGCAGGCGGAGAATTTTCGCAAGATGCTGCTGGCGATGGCCAGCGACATCCGCGTGATACTGGTCAAGCTTGCCGAGCGTCTGCACGACATGCGCACACTTGAGGGCAGGAGTGCCGAGGAGCAGCGGCGTATCGCCCAGGAGACCCTCGATATCTATGCGCCGCTGGCCAATCGCCTCGGTATCAGCTGGATGAAGTGCGAACTCGAGGACCTGTCTCTGCGCTACGTTCTGCCGGAGGTGTATTGCGATCTGCACTCCAAAGTGACGCAGCGGCGCAAGGATCGCGCCGGCTACGTCGAGGAAGTGCGCAAGCAGTTGTGTGACAAGATGCGCGAGAATGGCATCGAAGGGGAATGTTACGGCCGCCAGAAGCACCTGTATTCCATCTGGCGCAAGATGCAGCGCCAGGGGATCGAGTTCGAGCAGGTTTATGACCTTATCGCCTTTCGCGTTATCGTCGGGGATGTGCGGGATTGCTATGCCATGCTCGGCGTGATCCATGCTGCCTGGAAACCGATCGCCAGCCGCTTCAAGGACTATATCGCCATGCCCAAGGCGAATTTGTACCAGTCCCTGCACACTACGGTCATCGGTCCCTACGGAGAGCGCATGGAGGTGCAGATTCGCACCGAGGACATGCACCGGGTCGCCGAGGAAGGTATCGCCGCCCACTGGAAATACAAGGAAGGCCGCGGCGGCCAAAGTATCGTGACCAAGGACGAGAGACAGTTCGGCTGGTTGCGGCAGATGCTGGATTCCCAGCAGGAATTCGCCGATTCCCATGAATTTGTCGGCTCCGTCAAGGTCGATCTGTTCTCCGAGGAGGTCTATGTTTTTACCCCCAGGGGGGAGGTCAAGGCGTTTCCCCGGGGGGCGACGCCCATCGATTTTGCCTACAGCGTGCACACCGAAGTCGGCAACCGTTGCGTGGGCGCCAGGGTCAACGGCAAGCTGGTGCCGCTGAAGACGCCGCTGAGCAACGGCGATGTGGTGGAGGTGGTTACCTCGCCGAACCAGACGCCGAGCAAGGATTGGCTTAAGTTTGTCGTTACCTCGCGGGCGGCCAGCAAGATCCGGCACTGGGTCAAGACCCAGCAGCGGGAGAAGAGCATCGAGCTCGGCAAGGAGCTTCTGGAAAAACGCCTGCGCAAATTCGGCTGCAGTCTCAAGAAAATCCTGGCCTCCAGGGAGTTCGCGCAGTGCTTGCAGGATCTTGGCTATCATACGTCCAGTGATCTGCTTGCGGGCATAGGCTACGGCAAGGTTCCCTTGGGGCAGATTGTCAGTCGGGTCGTTCCCGTTGGAAAGCTGCATCCCGAAACGGAAGAAAAGGCAAGGGCGGCCACGGAGACCGGGGCGCCGGCCAAAAAGCCATCGAGCGCCATCAAGATCCAGGGCATTGGCGATATCATGGTGCGTTTCGCGAAGTGCTGCAACCCGCTTCCCGGCGATCCGGTGGTCGGTTTCATTACCCGTGGTCGCGGAATTACCGTGCATACGGTCGATTGCCCCAGCGTCCTGGAAAGCGATGCGGAACGGCGGGTCGAGGTTGAATGGGATATTAAGAAAAAAGCGCCACACACGGCCCGCATTCGTCTTGCAACCGAAGACCGCAAGGGGGTGCTGGCCAGCGTCAGCAATGCCATCAGCGCTTGCGAAGCGAATATTGCCAGCGCCACCGTGCAGCGCACCAGGACCCACAAAAGTATGATCGTTTTTGCGGTTGAAGTCGTCGACGTCGAACATCTCAACCGTGTGATCAATGCTCTGCATCAGGTCAAGGGGGTTTATCAGGTAGAGCGATTGCGGCACTGACCTTTCAGCGAGGAGATATGACCATGAGCATCCAGGCCATCGCGACATCCCAGGCACCGGCCGCCGCAGGACCCTATTCCCAGGCGGTGCGCGCCGGTGATTACCTGTTTTTTTCAGGCCAGATCCCCCTCGACCCCGCCTCCGGACGGGTGGTCGGGCAGGATGCGGAAGCGCAGGCCCGTCAGGTTCTGCAAAATATCGGTGCGGTACTGTCCGCGGCGGGACTTGGTTTTGACAAAGTTGTCAAGACCACCGTGTTTTTGGCTGACATGGCGGATTTCGAAGTCATAAATCGGGTTTATGCGGGATATTTCGGTGATCTGGCGCCGGCTCGGTCCACGGTGCAGGTGGCGGCTCTGCCGAAAAAGGTGCGGATTGAAATCGAGGGGATCGCCTACGCGGGGCTGTAAGCCACCGGGGAGGCCAATGTTGATTTGAGCATGAATGCGAAAGGGGAAGCCGGACGGCTTCCCCTTTCAAGATCCGATTATCGCAAGGTCCGGATTAAACGGCCTTGGTCACCGCACCGGAACGCAAACAGCGCGTGCAGACCTTGATGGACTGCACTTTGCCTTTGTGCAGGGCCCGGATTTTCTGGAGATTCGGATACCAAACCTTGCGGGTCTTGTTCTGCGCATGGCTGACATTATTGCCAGTGGTCGGTTTTTTACCACAGATATCGCATACTCTGGACATGTTCTTACCTCCTGGAAATTTAGAGCGGCTATATGTACCATGTAGGGCCGCGTATTGCAACCTCTTTTTATGCTGTCGTCGGCCGTAGCAAGGCGCGGTCAGAGCAGGGCAGCGTCTGCATGCGTAATCCGGCTCGCGGTTCGAGCCGCTTCATCTCAAAGGTCTTCCTCGCTAAAAACACGCAGGCCGCTGCGTTGCAGCAGTGCGCTCGTCACCCCTTTGCCGGCGACCCGAGCGCCGTTCCGGCAGATACGGTGAACGCCGCAGGAAGGACTGCCGTCCTTGAATAGCGCCTGCTGGCAGCCCGCCAGGCGGGCGATTTCCAGAGTCCGGGTCGCTCCCTGGATAAACAACCGGCTCATTTCAATCCGGTTTTCGTTTATCAGGTTTCCCGAACCATCGAGCACATCCGTGCCGTCGCCGCAGGCAAAAAACGTCATGGGCCGCGGGGTTGCCAGTCCGGCCAGTTGCTCCGGGCACACCGGCACGGGAATCATGCCGCACTGTCTCAGGTAATCCAGCGCCTTTTGGTTATGCTTGGCTCTGCCGTCATAGCGGGTCGGAAGGCCGAGCAGGCAGGCGCTGACCAGAATGGCTTGTGGCTTCATGGTTTCTCGCAGACCGGATAGAAAGGCGACGCGGAACTTACGGGATGGCTGGACTGGCCAGCGCCGTTTTATCAGCAACCTTCTGGTCGATGCGCACGCGGCGTCCTTCGATGCGCAACCGCCCTTCGGCATACAGCTGAATGGCGCGGGGGTAGATGCGATGTTCCTGCTCGAGAATGCGTCGGGCCAGGCTCGATTCATCGTCATCGTCGAGTACGGAAACGGCGGCCTGAATGATGATCGGACCGGTATCGACGCCCGGATCGACGAAATGTACGGTGCATCCGGCGAGTTTGACGCCGTATTCAAGCGCCTGCCGCTGCGCGTCGATGCCGGGGAAAGCGGGCAGCAGGCCAGGGTGGATATTCATGATGCGTTGGGGGAACGCGCTCAGAAACACCGGGGTCAGGATGCGCATGAAGCCGGCCAGGATCACCAGGTCGACCTCGGCCTGGCGCAGGGCATCCACCATCCGCCGGTCAAATGCTTCGCGGTCAGGGCAGTGTCGGTGGTCGACAACCACCGCCGGAATGCCGCAGCTACGTGCACGCTGCAGAGCGCCGGCCTGCGGTTTGTTGCTCAGAACCAGGACGACTTCAGCCGCCAGCTTGCCCTCCCGGCAACGGTCGATAATGGCCTGAAGGTTGGTGCCGCCGCCGGATGCGAGCACCCCGAGGCGCAGCTTTTTATTCATGCTGTTTTCCTGTCCCGCATCGACACCGGCGCCGCATGTCAAACCAGTACAACGGTCGGTTCGCCGTCTTCGGCACTCTTGGCGATCTCGCCGATCACAAAAGCGTTTTCCTTCAGACCGGTGAGGCGCACCATGATTTCCTCGACTTCCGCTTCGGGCACGACCAGCACCATGCCGATGCCGTAGTTGAGGGTGCGGTACATCTCCTCTTCGTCGATATTGCCGGCTTTGCGCAGCAATTCGAAGATGGGCTGCTTGGGCCAGCTGTCCTTGCGGATAATTGCCTGGCAGTTTTTCGGCATCATGCGGGGCACGTTTTCCACCAGGCCGCCGCCGGTGATGTGAGCCATGCCCTTGATCTGGAAGTCGCGCAGCAGATTGAGGATGGTTTTGACGTAGATGCGGGTCGGTGTAAGCAGTTCCTCGCCGAGCGGTCGTTCAAGTTCTTCCACCCTGGAGTCAACGCTCAGCCCGAGATGTTCGAACAGCACCTTGCGCGCCAGGGAATAGCCGTTGGAATGCAGGCCGCTGGAGGCCAGGCCGATGAGACGGTCGCCGACGGTAATGGTAGAGCCGTCGATAATGCTGCTATTGTCCACGATGCCGACGGTGAATCCGGCCAGATCGTATTCGCCTTCACTGTAAAAACCCGGCATTTCAGCCGTTTCGCCGCCTATCAGGGCACAGCCTGCCTGAATGCAGCCCTCGGCGATGCCCTTTACGATATCCTGGGCTTTTTCCGGAGAGAGTTTGCCGGTCGCCAGGTAGTCGAGGAAAAACAGCGGCTCGGCGCCCTGAACCACGATATCGTTGACGCACATGGCCACCAGGTCGATGCCGACGGTATCATGCTTGTCCATCATGAACGCCAGCTTGAGCTTGGTACCGACGCCGTCGGTGGAGGCGACCAGTGTCGGTTTCTGATATTTGTCGGCATGCAGGGAAAACAGGCCGCCAAAACCGCCGATATCGGTCAGCACCTCGGGACGCGAGGTAGCTTTCACCAGGGGTTTGATCAGCTGGACGAAACGGTTGCCGGCATCGATATCGACGCCGGCGTCTTTATAGGTCATTTTCTTGGAGTCGCTCAAAGGAACCTCTCTTCTTCTCTATGGCAAAAAGTGTGACGCCCATTTGTAAAACAACCTTTTTAGGTTGTCAACGCCAAAGTCCCATGTGGCGGGAAGGCTTGACTCTTTACAGACCCGCGCCGGTGCTTTATCATCTGCGAAATGTGTACGCTTTTGCCATCGGCGGACCCTGTGCGGCCGAACAGGCCGTTTTTCCCGACCGGGTGGCTTCCGTTCGGTCTGTTTTTGACGAAACCGCGTGAAAGTCTGAAAGGATGTCGTGTGCCGGGCCCAGCATCGGAGACCTATTCCATCCGTTCCATGGCGGTGGACGATCTTGCGGCGGTGGTCGAGCTTGAACGGCGCTGCCATGTCAATCCGTGGTCCGCGCGGCTTTTCGAAGAAGAACTTTGCAGGCCCCACGCTTTTATCGACCTGTTGTGCATGGCCGGGCGGATCGTCGGTTATGCCTGCTGCTGGCATGTTTGCGATGAACTGCATATTCTCAACATTGCCGTAGATCCCGCATGCCGCCGCCGCGGCCTGGGTGGAATGCTGCTTGAATACACGGTTCGCCGCGCTTGCCAGAAGGGGTGCGAGCGCGCCTTTCTCGAAGTGCGGGCCGGCAATCACGGGGCCATTCACATGTATCGGACCCGCGGTTTCGAAACTATCGGGCGGCGGGCGAATTATTACGCCGATGGCGAAGACGCCATACTCATGGAACGGAAGATGCGCGGCGATTGAGAGGTTGGAGGCGAGGGCTTCCGCGCAGGCCGCACAATAAAGACAAATATAGCCAATTTTTCCAACGACGGAACGGTTTTATGCAAAATTTTCATACATCCATCATTTCCAACCTGGAGTTGTCGCCGGGTTATTTTCGCATGCGGATTCTGGCTCCCGGTTTTGTGGCGACCGCCAAACCGGGCCAGTTCGTCATGGTTCGTATCGGTAACGGTCTGGAGCCGCTGTTGCGGCGGCCTTTCGGCATTTTCCGCACCGGTTTTTTGCCGGCTGATTGCCAGGGCCTGCCGGACAAGGAATATGTGGAGATCCTCTACAAGGTGGTCGGCAGCGGTACGGCACTGCTTCGGGACCTGCATCGGGGCGACAGGGTCGAACTGCTGGGGCCGCTGGGCAACGGTTTTGATATGCAGCCAGCCGCCGAACAGATCCTGGTCGGCGGCGGCATCGGCCTGGTGCCCCTGTACATGCTGGCGCGGCAACTGGTCAAAACCGGCCGGGTGCGGCTGCTCATGGGGGGGCGTTGCCGGGACGACATTCTCGCCGTGACCGAATTTGAACGGCTGGGCGTGGCGACCTATGTATCGACAGATGACGGTTCGCTGGGCGAGGAAGGCCTGGTGACCGACGTGCTGCGGCGCAAACTCGAAAAATTTCCCGGCGCCGCGATTTATGCCTGCGGTCCGATGCCGATGCTGCGCGCCGTGCACGATCTGTGCAGCGCGCATCGAGCTCCGCTGCAGGTTTCGCTGGAGGCGTTCATGGCCTGCGGCGTCGGAGCCTGCCTCGGGTGCGTGGTCAAGGGGGCCGGACATAGCGAGGCCGATCCCCATTATCTGTGTACCTGCAAGGAAGGTCCGGTATTCCGTTCCGAGCAACTTGAATGGGACAAGCTCGAAGCGGGGCATGAGGATTGCGGCTGCGAGGAGGAACGGGCATGAACGAAAACGCTCCCGTATGCGGCAGGAAGCCCGGTCTGGCAGTGGAAATTGCCGGCCTGCGGCTTAAAAACCCCGTCATGCCCGCTTCCGGAACCTTCGGCTATGGTCAGGAATACGCGCCGTTTTTCGACCTTGATGAACTTGGCGCTATCGTGACCAAGGGGCTTTCCCTGCATCCCAAGGCCGGCAATCCCACGCCGCGCATCGCTGAAACGACCAGCGGCATGCTGAACGCCATCGGCTTGCAGAATGTCGGCGTTGATGTTTTCATTAGGGAAAAAATGCCGTTTCTGCGGCAGTTTCGCACACCGGTGATCGTCAATTTCTTTGGTAACAGCCTGGAAGAATACGGGGAAATGGCCCGGCGCCTGTCGGACTTGCCCGAAGTCGCCGCGGCGGAACTCAACATCTCCTGCCCCAATGTCAAAAAAGGCGGTATCGTGTTCGGTACCGATCCGCTGGCTGCCGCGGAGGTCGTGTCGCTGGTCCGCCGCCATATGGACAAGCCCCTGATCGTCAAGTTGACGCCGAATGTCACCGATATCACGATCATGGCGCGGGCGGTCGAAGAGGCCGGTGCGGATGCCATCTGCTGCATCAATACCCTGACCGGCATGGCGGTCGATGTCCGCCGTCGATCACCGCGGCTGGCCAACCTGACCGGTGGGCTGTCCGGGCCGGCCATTCGTCCGGTGGCGGTGCGCATGGTTTATCAGGTGGTACAGTCGGTGAAGGTGCCGGTCATTGGCGTCGGCGGCATCACCTGCGCCGAGGATGCGCTCGAGTTCCTGATTGTCGGAGCTCGCGCCGTTCAGGTAGGGACAGCCAATTTTGTCGATCCCCGGGCAATGCCCGGAATCGTCGCGGGACTGGAGGACTATTGCCGCACCCAGGGGGTGGACGATATCAACGAGGTTATCGGTTCTCTGCGCGTATCCTGACAATGGCGCGCACAGGTGCCGGTTGCTTGCGGTTGTCCAAAGGGCCCGCGGGTCTGTCCCGATCGTTTTTTCATAGCAACCGGTGATCCTGTATGGACGTCATAACCACGCATATCAACGCTGATTTCGATTGCCTGGGCGGCATGATTGCCGCCCGGCGCCTCTATCCCGATGCTGCGATGGTGTTCGCCGGAGCGCAGGAGCGCGGTCTGCGCGAGTTTTTCATGCAGAGCGCCTTTTATGCCTACGAGTTCAAGCGCATCCGGGATATCGATCTGGATGCCATCACGCGGCTGATTCTGGTCGATGTCTGTCAGGCCGAGCGCATCGGGCCTTTTGGCGAAGTGGCCACCCGTCCAGGTGTCGAAGTTCATATTTACGATCATCATCCCAACAAACCTCACGCCCTGCATGGCAGTGTCGAAGTGATTCGTCCGGTCGGTTCGACGGTGACGGTTCTGACCCATCTGTTCATGGAGCGCGGCATCCATCCCACCCCCGATGAAGCCACCATGATGCTGCTCGGCCTGTACGAGGATACCAGCAAGCTGCTTTCCCACGCCACCTCCTCCGCCGATTACCAGGCCGCCGCCTATCTGGTCGAACACGGCGGCAACCTCAACACGGTGTCCGATTTTCTGGTTCAGGAACTGACGTCGGACCAGGTGTCCCTGCTGCACGAATTGCTGCAATCTCTGACCGCCATCAACGTCAACAGTGTGGATATCCATATCGCCCACGCTTCCATCGATAATTTTGTCGGCGACCTGGCGATACTGGCGCACAAAATCAAGGATATGAAGACCCTGGATGCGCTGTTCGTGGCGGTGCGCATGGGGGACCGCATCTTCATGGTTGGCCGTTCGCGTATTCCCGAAGTGCCGGCCGGGGATATTCTCGAGGAGTTTGGCGGCGGCGGACACGGATTTGCCGCTTCGGCCACGGTCCGGGACATGACGCTGGTGCAGGTCCTGGAAAAACTGCCGGCCGTGCTGAGGCGCCATGTCAATCCGCACTGGGAAGCGCGTCATATCATGTTTTCGCCGGTGAAAACCGTGCAGGTCGCGGATACCATCGCCCAGGTGCGGGAGATTCTGACCCGCTACAACATCAATGCCCTGCCGGTTCTCGACGGAGAACGGGTTGTCGGCATCATTACCCGACAGGTCGCCGAAAAGGCTGCGCACCACCTGCTGGAGAGTGTGCCGGTCGCCGAGTACATGAACAGCGATTTTGCTTCGGTCAGGCCGGAAACCTCTCTGCGGGAGCTGCAGGACCTGATCGTCGGGCGGCATCAGCGTTTTGTGCCGGTGGTGGAAAACGGCCAGCTGATCGGCGCCCTGACGCGTACCGACCTGTTGCACCATATGGTTTCGGGAGCGGTGGCGCGCCGGCGCCAGGGGATCGGCGAGCCTGGCAACGGTCTGACGCTGAAAAGACGCGTGGTGGCGCATCTGCTGCGCAACCAATTGCGCGAACCGCTGCAGAAACTCCTGTTCCATATCGGCGAGGTTGGTGATTTTCTGGGACAAAACGTGTTCGTTGTCGGCGGCTTTGTGCGGGACCTTCTGCTGCGCCAGGAGAATTTCGATATCGATGTGGTCGTCGAAGGGGACGGCATCGGCTTTGCCGAAGAGTTTGGGCGACGGCATGGCTGCCGGGTGCGGGCACACCGGAAATTCGCCACCGCCGTGCTGGTTTTTCCCGACGGGTTCAAGATCGATGTCGCTTCGGCTCGCACCGAATACTACCTGGAGCCGGGCGCCTTGCCGACGGTGGAAACCGCCTCCATCAAACTCGACCTTTACCGGCGGGATTTTACCATCAATACCCTTGCCATCGCCATGAATCGCGCCCATTTCGGGGAACTGCTCGATTATTTCGGCGGTCAGAGCGATCTGCGGGAAAAAGCCATCCGGGTACTGCACAACCTCAGCTTTGTCGAAGATCCGACACGCATGTTCCGCGCCATCCGTTTCGAACAGCGGCTGGCGTTTCAGCTCGGCAGGCATACCGAGCATCTGCTCAAAAGTGCGGTGCGCATGGGATTCCTGGAAAAAGTCAGCGGCCCGCGGGTGTTCAATGAGATGCTGCTCATCCTTCGAGAGCCGGATCCTCTGCCGGCCATCGCCCGCCTTGACGAGTTGGGGCTGCTGGCCTATATCCATCCCCGCATGTCCTGCCGGTCGGAGATCAACAGGCTGCTGGCTGCCGCGAAACGGACCGTGGACTGGTATGAGCTGCTCTATACCGGTGAGGGTTGCCAGCGCTGGCAGGTTTTTTTCCTGTGCCTGTTTTCCGGGCTTGACGAGTCGGAAGTGAATCAGGTGCTGCGGCATCTCGGCATGCCGCCACGCTACGCGGAGTTTTTCGGTCCCGAACGGGAGACGGTGCACCGGATTGTGCATCAGCTTGAATGGCGCTGCTCCCAACGTCGGAACTTGTCCAATAGCGAAGTTTACCGGATGCTGCGGGAGCTTCCTATCGAAGCCCTGCTCTACGGCATGGCGCGGACCGAACATGAAGAAGCACGGCGCCTGATGTCACACTTTGTCACCCATCTGCGCTCGGTGGTCAGCCTGATAGGGGGGCGGGATCTTCAATCCATGGGACTGAAGCCCGGTCCGCGCTACGGGGAGATTCTCAACAAGCTGGTTGCGGCCCGTCTGGATGGCCTGGTGTCCACGCGCGAGGACGAATTGCGGTTGGTGCGGAGGCTGCTTGCCGGCTAATTTGTTGACCCATCCCGGGCCTTTTGCTAAAAGACACCGAAGCGGGTTATTGTTCGGTGCGGAGAATTGATGGAGATAATTTTTCAGAAATTGTCAATCATACTGGTGCCTGGCCTGCTGGCTATTACGCTGCACGAGGTCGCCCATGGCTGGGTGGCCGACCGGTTGGGCGATCCGACCGCCCGCCTGCTTGGCCGGTTGACCCTCAACCCCTTCAAACATCTTGATCCTGTCGGCACCTTGCTGCTGTTTTTCATTGGCTTCGGATGGGCACGCCCGGTGCCGGTCAATCCGGGCAATCTGCCAAATCCTCGACGCAACATGCTTTGGGTTGCGCTAGGCGGTCCGACCGCCAATCTGGGGTTGGCCCTGTTTTCCGCACTGTTGCTCAGGGGGCTGGGACGCATGCCGACAAACGGGACCGGCATGTCGGCGCTGGCCATGCTGCTGGAGCCGCTCACCCTGATGGTGGCTTTCAGCGTGTATATCAATCTGGTGCTGATGATCATCAACCTCGTTCCGGTGCCACCGCTGGATGGCGGGCGCGTTCTGGCCGGGCTGTTGCCCGAACGGGCTGCCGCGGCCATGGCACGGCTCGAACCGTTCGGTTTTTTCGTGGTGATCATTCTGTTCTTTTTTTCACCTTTGGCGGAACGCGTGCTGTGGCCGTCGGTCGGTTTTCTGACGGCGCTGCTGACCGGGCCTCAACTGGTGCTGGTGCAGAAGGTTTTTGCCATTTTGTTCAGGTCCTAGCCTATGCCGTATGAAATCGAACTCGAGATGTTCAAGGGGCCGCTTGATCTTTTGCTGCATCTGATCAAGAAGCACGAAATGGATATTTACGATATCCCCATTGCCGAAATAACCTCCCAGTATCTGCAGGCGCTTGACGCCATGCGGGCTCTCAATCTTGATGTGGCGGGCGAGTTTCTGGTCATGGCGTCGACGCTGGTGCATATCAAGTCCCGCATGTTGCTGCCTCTGGCGCCTGATCCGGAGCCCGACGAAGAGGACATCGATCCCCGTGCCGAACTTGTCAGCAGGCTTCTGGAATATCAGCGCTACAAGGATGCCGCTGCCGTTCTCGATGCCAGTCCGATGCTGGGCAGGGATGTGTTCGGCCGCGCCTGCGTCGTGCCGTCCGAACTGCAGGCCGGCGATGCGGAACTGCAACCCGTCGGCGTCTTTGAACTGGCGGAGGCTTTACAACGGCTGCTGCAGGATGTTTCGCCGGAACCGGTTCATCAAGTGGTGCGGGAACGATTGTCGGTCGCCGAGCGGGTTGCCATGGTGCTTGAGGCTTTAAAGGATTGTCAAAGTCTGGCGTTTGAAACCCTGTTGCCCGGTCCACTCACCCGGGAAGAACTGGTGGTAACCTTTCTGGCCGTGCTCGAATTGGTGAAACTGCGCCTGGTGCGCATTATGCAGAACTGCCGTTGCGGCGCCATCTGGCTGTTTCCCGGTGTGGTTGACGGTCAAAGGGAGTTGCCGTTGCAGGACGAATCCTTTGGATACTGCTGACCTCAGAGCTGTTCTGGAAGCCTTGCTTTTCACGGCGCCGGGCCCGGTTCGCATCGAGCAGCTCGCACTGGCTGCCGAGGTCGAGCCCCGCATGGTAGCCAAAGCGCTGGATGAACTGCGGGAAGAATACCGCCGCGCCCGAAGAGGGTTTGTGCTGGCGGAGCTGGCCGATGGGTATCAGCTGCGCAGCCGTCCCGAGCATGCCGAATATATCCGCCGCCTGCAGGTCAGCCGCCCGGCGCGTATTTCCCGCGCCGCGCTGGAGACGCTTGCCATCATTGCCTACCGGCAACCCGCGACCCGGGCCGATATCGAGTACCTGCGCGGTGTCGACTCCGGAGGCGTGATCAAGAGCCTGCTGGACAAACGCCTGGTACGAATCGCGGGCAAAAAGGATATGCCCGGGCGGCCCCTGCTGTATGGTACCAGCCGGGAATTTCTGGAGTTTTTCGGTTTGCGCTCGCTGGAGGATCTGCCCAGCCTGAAGGAGTTCACCGAGCTGACCGCTGAAAGCGAAACCCTGCTGCTCGACTTCGAGGCCGAGTCATCGGAACCCCAGACAGAACCGTGACGTAAAACGTCGGGTTGACGGAGAACGGATAAAAAACATTCATGATGAAACAGCGATTGCAAAAACTGATTGCCGTTGCCGGTCTGGCCTCGCGCCGCAAGGCCGAAGAATGGATTGCCGCGGGGCGCGTAACCGTCAACGGCACGGTTGCCAAAATCGGTGAGCAGGCCGATCCGGACAGGGACCGCATCCTGGTTGACGGGCGCCCGCTGCCACGGCCCGAGGCGCCGGTCTGCCTGTTGTTGTATAAGCCGATCGGGTACGTTACGAGCCGGCGTGATCCCAAGGGGCGCCCGGTGGTCACCGACCTGCTGGGAAAAATCAACGCTCGCCTGTACCCTGTAGGCCGCCTGGACCTCAATACCGAAGGTTTGTTGCTGCTGACCAATGACGGAGACCTGGCCTGGCGGCTCAGCCATCCGCGCCACGAGGTGGGTAAAACCTATCTGGTGCGAATGCAGGGGAGCCTGTCCGACGAATCGCGCCGAAAACTGGAGGCGGGGGTCTTGCTTGAAGATGGCCCGACCGCTCCCGCGCAGGTGTCGAATGTTCGCAAGGCGGGCAGTCACACCTGGCTGGAGTTGACGATTCACGAGGGGCGCAACCGTCAGGTCCGGCGCATGTGCGAGGCTGTCGGCTGCCCGGTGAGCCGGCTGAAGCGCATCCGCTATGCGTTTCTCGACCTTGGGACGTTGCGTCCCGGACAGTGCCGGCAATTGAGCCCTGCCGAGGTGGCGCGTCTGAAGGCCTTGTAAAAGGGCCCATGCCGCAACCGGTGCATGACCTCGACGCTTGTTTTGCCGGCCACTGTTTAATCTTGAAAAACAAGCATTTTTCCATAGTTTTCCGATTTCCTGTGGTGCTTGACAGGTCGGATGAAACTGGTTTAAATTGACCCTCTGTCAATTAACCTTCATACAACGGGTGGATGGCTTTGTCCAAAAAGGATAAGCTGCTTCAGGCAGCGCAAAAAAACATTCAAAAAGGGCAGTGGCTCAAGGCTGCCAGGGATTTCCAGAAGGTGTTGGAAACCGATCCCAAGGATGTCCGCACCCGCCAGCGGCTCGCTGAGTTGCTCGGTCGCGCAGGCTGCCGGGATGAATCCCTGGAGGCCTACGAAACCGTCGCCAAATCCTATGCGGATAATGGCTTTTATCTCAAGGCCATTGCCGTTTACAAGCAGATGCAGAAGATCGATCCCTCCCTGGCGAAGGTCTATCGTCGGCTTGGCGAGTTGAATGAAAAACAGGGCCTGATCGGAAATGCCCTGGGGGAGTATCGGCAGCTGGCCGAACTGTTCGAATCCTCCGACAAGGGCGAAGAGCTGATCGAAGTTCTGGAAAAGATGAAGGAGCTCGATCCGGAAAACAGTGCCTTGCGGTTGCGGATCTGTCAGGCTTGCTTCCAGTACGGTTCTCAGGACAAGGCCCGGGGCGAACTGCAGGAAGCACTGGCTTTGCTTGATAAGCTCGGGAATGCCGCGGCAGCTCTCCGGTTCAAGGATCTGGTGCGGTCCTGTCTGCCCGATGATATGCCGCTGGCCATCGAGATGGGTCAGGTGCTTCTGACCTGTGGCCAGCCGGAAGAAACGCTGGCGTTGCTGGACCGAAACACCGAGGGGCACCCGCAGCACAAAGTGGTATTGGCGTTGCGGGCCCGGGCTTATCGCGCGCTGGAGGATTATGCCGCTGAACGCCAGATTTACGAGGGGTTGCTGACAGAGGAGGAGGCGAATCTCGATTACCGCGAGGGATTTGTCAGGGCCTGTCTGGCCACAGGCGACGACCGTCAGGCTCTCGATCGACTGGAGGAGTGGAAAGCGGGGTTTCTTGAAGGGGAACGCCTGGCCACCCTGAAGGCGTTCTACGAGCAATTGCAGGGCACCTGCGGCGAAGACGACCGGGTGCGACAGACCCTGCACGATATCTATGAAAATACCGGAGAGGGGTCCAAGCTGTTCGATCTGCTTTCCGGTGATCAGCTTCAGTCCGAGCCGTCAGACGCTGACGGCGCTGAGTCGGATGCCCCTGGCGAGTGGTTTGGCAGCGATCTGCTCGATTCCGGGGAAAGCCACGATTTTTTGGCCGACGGGGCAGTCGTGCCGGAGTCGGCGCAGCAGAATTCTTCCACGGACCAGGCTCCCGGGCAGGACACCTGGCCCACCGGGGACATGACCTCGTTGCCGGCGGATGCCGATGATAGCCTCGATCTTGACCTTGACGGAATGGCCGACAATGTTTCCGGAGTGGCTTCGCCCGATGGGGAGGAGGAAACCGGGATCGAACTCGCATTTGATCTCGAACTTGAACTGGACCTGCCGGCGGATGACGCTTCCGAAGAGGATTTGCCGGAGGCCAGTCTGGTAGAGGAGCTGCTTCCGGCATCCGGGCAAGAGCAAGACCTCCAGGATGGCCCGGAGCGCGACGGTTCGGAGTTTGATGTGGTGGGGGCCGGGGATAGTGGCCCCATCGAAGCTGCTGATGCCGATGCCAACCTGTTTGATGACAGCCAGGTCGAAACAGCCTCTTCCGGCGATGACGGGGAACTGGCCGATTTTCAGCGCGAACTGGGTGCCGTATTTGAAATGGATTCCTTCGATCTGGAGGATGATGACGAGCCGGACCTGACCAGCGATCTGGAGGAGGCCGAGTTTTATCTGCAGCAGGATTTTCTGGAGGATGCCCGGCAAAAATGCCAGGCCTTGCTTGAAACGCACCCGCACTGCAAGGAAGCGGACGAAATGTTGCGGCAAGTCGAGCAGCGGTTGGCCGAAAAGCCGTCCATGCCCGTTGCTGGCTCCGGCAGCTCGCAGGCAGGCGGCACATCCTCGGCCTCGCGAACGGTTCAGGAAAACAGGGAACACAGCAGACTGCAAGGGAACATCTCTGCTTTCAGAAAAGGGATCGAGGATGCTGTGGCGCAGGACGATTGCGAAACCCATTTCGATCTTGGCATCGCTTACAAGGAAATGGGGCTGTTCGACGAGGCCATGGAAGAATTCAAAAAGGCCATGGGGCATCCGCGCCGTTTCATCGATGCGCTGACACTCACAGGGGTCTGTCTGATCAGCAAGGAAGAGTTCGAGGCGGCTGCCGAACTATTCAAACAAGGCTTGCACCAGGAAGGGCTTGCCGAAAGCGATCGATTAAATCTCTATTTTGAACTCGGACAGCTTTATCTTGCCTGGGGCCGTCCGCTGGATGCTCTGGACAGTTTCCAGCAAGTGGCCGACACCGATATATCTTATCGCGAAGTCGGGGACCACATCTGCAGGCTGCGTGATGAGCTTGGGCTGGATGATGGCGGCGGGGCTGGCGGAGCTTCCGGCGGGTCCGGCAGCAGCAGGGTTTCCTATTTGTAGTTGTTCTCCGGGTCCGGCCGCGTTTGCGGGTTGCTTGCATTTTTGCCGGCAGCCGGGTGTTTTTGTCCGGAAATCCGGATAAACAGTGTCGACAGGCGGGACGATTGAGGGTGGGTAGATGAGTTATCTTGAGCATTTCGGGCTGGATCGGGAACCTTTTTCCAACGCGCCGGATGCACGGTTTTACTACAACAGCGAGCAGCATCGTCAGGCGATGTTGCGCTTGATGCATGTTGTGGATTCAAACAAGGGCCTGGCGGTGGTTATCGGGGGTGTGGGTACGGGGAAAACGACCCTGGCGCGACGCATGCTCGATTTTCTTGATGAAGAAAACTACGTGGCGTCACTGCTGGTCATGGTACATTCCGGAGTGACTCCCGAATGGATTCTGACCCGCATCGCCTTGCAGTTGGGGGTTGACGCACCGGCCCCGGATCGCATGGCCCTGCTCAAACAGCTGTATGACCGACTTATTGAAATCGAGGCTTCCGGACGTAAGGCGGTAGTGCTGATCGACGAGGCACAAATGCTGCAGACACGGGAGCTTATGGAAGAATTTCGCGGCTTGCTCAATCTGGAGATTCCTGCAAAGAAACTGCTCAACATCCTGTTTTTCGGTCTTCCGGAGGTGGAGGACTGTCTGCGCCTGGATGAACCCCTTGCCCAGCGGGTTTCCGTCAAATACCGATTGCAGTCCTACACCCATGCCACCGCCGAGGCGTATATCAGCCATCGTCTGCAGGTTGCCGGAGCCATCGATGACATCATGGCACCCGAGACCATCCCTCTTATTCACAGCTATGCGGGGGGAGTGCCGCGGCTGATCAACACCATCTGTGACAATTGTCTGTTTGAGGCTTTTTTGCAGAAACACGACCGGGTTACGCTGCCGATCGTCGAAACCGTTGCCGGCGATCTCGGCTTGTCGCGGCAGAGGTCCGAATCCTTTTCGACCACCCTCCAGGCGGAACCTTCCGAGGATATCGACGACATCGGGGATATTGACGAGATGCTCGATTCCCTTGAACGGAAATTCTGAATCCTGCCTTTTTATCCGTTTCAATCCGGAGGCTGGCCCTCCGTGGAAGAATCGGTGATCCGTACTGCTTCCCGAAATAGCGAGGACAGGTGTCCCAGAAGGTTCACATACTGCCAGAATCCCTGTGCAACCAGATTGCCGCCGGAGAGGTCGTTGAAAGGCCGGCTTCGGTGGTCAAGGAATTGGTGGAAAATTCACTTGATGCCGGCGCCGACCGCATCCAGGTGGAAGTGGAAAATGGCGGGAAGCGTCTGATCCGGGTAACGGATAATGGCAGTGGCATGTCGCGCGAAGACGCTTTTTTGTGTCTGGAAAGACATGCGACCAGCAAGCTGCGCATGGAACAGGACCTGTTCCGCTTGACGACGCTCGGTTTCCGTGGCGAAGCGCTGCCTTCCATCGCGGCGGTATCAAGGCTGGTTCTGCGCACCCGGCTTGCCGAGGCCATGGAGGGCTGGGAGATTCTGGCAGAGGCCGGGATGATTAAACACTCGGCCGCCGCAGGCGGGGCTCCGGGAACCAGTATCGAGATTCGCAACCTGTTTTTCAATACGCCGGCACGGCGCAAATTTCTCCGACGCGATGAAACGGAACTGGGACACATCGGCGAAACACTGACCCGGTTGGCCCTTTCCTGCCCGGAGGTGTGTCTGCGTTTCGTGCATAACGGGCGCGTGCTTTGGGACGTCAATCGGCAGAAAACCCTTGTTGAAAGGGTCGCCGAACTACTGGGTAGAGAAGCTGTGCGCAGCATGATCCATATGGATCAACAGACTCCCGAAGGCCTGCGGTTACACGGGCTTATCTCGCAGCCCGGCCTGAACCGGGCGGGGCTCGGCGGCGTCTACACTTTCATCAACGGCCGATATATACGCGACCGGGTGGTTCAGCATGCCCTCGGTGACGCATACCGCAACCTGTTGCCCCGGGGCCGGCATCCGGTCGTCGTGCTGTTTCTTGATATCGAGCCATCGCAGGTTGATGTCAATGTGCATCCGACCAAGCATGAAGTCCGCTTTCGGGAACAGAGCGCGGTGCATGACTTTATCGTGCAGGCACTGCGAAGCCGTCTGCGCGGACCGGCGCCACCCGCAGCAGTGTTGCCTGTCGAGGGCGTCCTGTCCCGCGGGTCTGCTGGTCAAGGGGACGAGCCTCAGCCAGCCCCGGTTCTGACTGGGTTTGCCGATGCCAGCCGGCCTCCCGCACCCGTTGCGACAGGCAGGACCGCCGGGACAAACAGGGAGCGCGCGGACCTTCCCGCCCAGGACAAGCCCCGCGTGCAGGAGATCCCTCCCCGCTACACCGTGGCAGCAGAGCAACGTGTGTCTCCGGCAAAGGATCCTCCCCGTAACGCCGCCGGTTTGTTTGACGGGCCGGAAGAGCAGATGCGCGTAGATGGCCCTGGATCCGAAGGTTTTTTTTCCAGCCTCAGGATCCTCGGGCAGTACCACAACAGTTATCTGGTATGCCAGACCGGCATGGATCTGGTGCTTGTCGATCAGCATGCCGCCCATGAGCGCATCGGCTTCGAGCAACTGAAGCAGCAGTACCTTTGCGGCAGGGTCGAACGGCAAATGCTGCTGTTTCCCAAGGTGCTCGAATTCGATTTTCGTCTCTCCCAGGCCGTCAAGGAGCATCAGGACACTTTTGCCCGTCTCGGTTTCTGTCTCGACCATTTCGGTGGCAACGCCTACGCGCTCAAGGAAATTCCGCAACTGTTGAGAGAGTCCGACATCGAGCAGCTGGTGCGCGATCTGGCCGAGGATCTGGCTGTTATGGGCCGAAGCCGGCTGGTGGAAATCGAAATGGAGACGGTTTTGATCAGAATGGCCTGTCACGGCATGGTCCGGGCGAATCAGAAACTGGCTCAGGAAGAAATGCGGGCATTGTTGGAACTTCTGGATCAAACCCCGTTCAACAGTCACTGTCCTCATGGCCGCCCAACCTGTATAAGCTGGTCCCTGAGTGATGTGGAGCGGCTTTTCAAGAGGGCCTGATGAAGACGGATACACAGGATACCCGTCCGCCGGTTGTCGTTGTGTGCGGACCGACGGCGGCGGGTAAAACGGCTCTGGGCGTGCGACTGGCCGATCATCTGCCGGTGGAAATCATATCCGCCGATTCGCGGCAGGTTTACCGCCGGATGGATGTTGGAACGGCCAAGCCATCCGCTGCCGAACGTTCCGCTGTTTGCCATCATCTGATAGATGTCGTGGATCCGGATGAGAGTTTTACCGCTGCCGATTTCGTTTGTCAGGGACGCCGGGCGCTGAACGATATTCTGCAAAGAGGCCGGCTGCCGTTGGTCGTTGGCGGCACCGGATTGTACATACAGGCTTTGCTGCACGGCCTGGTCGATGTCCCCGGCGGAAATTCCGCCCTGCGGGAGTCCTATCTGCAGTTGGAGGAGCAGGGTGGCAAGGGGACATTGCATGCGCGGCTGCAGAACATCGATCCGGTTCTGGCCCAGCGTCTCGACCCCCATGATCTGGTGCGCATTGTGCGGGGTCTGGAGGTTCACGCACTGTGCGGCCGCCGGCTTTCAGAGGTACAGGCCGGGCAGGACGGTCAGGTATCGCCATTTCGCGTGTTGACGCTGGCCGTGACGCTGCCTCGCGAGGATCTGTACGCGCGCATCGACCAGCGGGTTATACAGATGCTGGATGCTGGCCTGGAACAGGAAGTCGCGCTGCTGCTCGCATCGGGGCTGCCGGAGGATTCCAGGGCCATGCAGACTATCGGGTATCGGGAAATGGTTCAGTATCTCAAAGGGGTTTTGCCTCTGGATGAAGCGCTTCGGCTTATGCAACGCGATACGCGACGATACGCCAAGCGCCAGCTGACGTGGTTTCGAAAGGTTAAATCGATAATTTGGCTTGATTCCTCTGCAGAGTTTGCTAAGGTATTGAAGTTAATTGACAGTTTTTTTTATGCTGCATAAAAGGAGTGGCTATGTCCAAGACGCCGTTTAACATTCAAGATCAGTATCTGAACCAGGCCCGCAAGGAGCGTGTGCGGGTAAACATTATCATGATGTCCGGTGACAAACTGGACGGCTTTATCAAGTCTTTTGACAGTTTTTGTGTGCTGATCGAAAGCAAGGGGGATCTGCTGCTGTACAAGCATGCGATTTCCTCGATTACCTCGGCGGATGGATCGTTCCGATTGCACGGTGGTCGCGATTAATCGTAATTGAAAAGGCGCCGATCCGCTCCAGGGGCTCCTGCTGAATATCGTGATTTTTTTCAGTCGGGGCCTTTTTTGTCCCGTCTGCCCAGGGTATGATTACGCCCTGTCTGCCGCGATCAGGTACTGATGGCTGGACGGTGGCTGCTGTCTTTGACGGCATGGGCCTTCCGGGCACAACGGCACCGCCGATATCGGGCCAAACGATATCGGTTCAGGGTTTTTTTTGTGGACCATTCTTCATGACATACGATAAGGACTGGAAGCTCATCGACATGCAGGCTGCGGCGATGCTCGACTGCGGAAAATGGCAGGAAGCCGTCCGCTTGTACCGGCAAGCCCTTGCTGTCGCCGGACCCGTTGCCGATCTGTATGCCGGACTTGGCGAAGCCTATGCCGAAGGAGGCCGGATCGAAGACGCGATGGCAGCTTACCAGGAGGCGCTTGCACTGGATCCTGAGAATGCAGATGGTCTTTTTGCACTCGGAGACCTGTATTTTGAGCTGGGGCAGGAACAACAGGCGCTTGCGTGGTATGAAAAACTGCTGTCCCGTTCGGATGAATCCGCCGAGGCATTGACGAGGATCGGCCTGGTTTACGCTGCTCGGCAGGACTTTGAGCGGGCACTTCAATATATGAAACAGGCGCGGCAGGCCGATCCGGCCTCTGCCTTTGCCGCAGCCGGATTGGGGGAACTGTACGTTTCTCTCGGGCAACCGGACAAAGCATTGCCTTTGTTCGAGGAAGCTTTGCGTCTAGATCCGGACGATCCGCACATTTTGTTGAACCTGGCGGATCTGCGATACGATCTGGGGGATAGCGGCGGTGCCGAAAAACTGTATCGCCGCGCTCTGGAAATAGAGGAAGACATTCCGGAGCTGCATCTTGCCCTGGGCAACCTGATGCTCGATCAGGATCAAACGCGGCAGGCCCTTGGCCATTATCGCCGTTTTCTTGAGTTGGAAAAAGCCCCGCAGTCCGGCAATCTGCGCAAGGAAGTCGCTGCATTGGCAGAAGGACTGGAGGAGGAACTGGCGCAAACTTCCCAAAAATCCGGCAAAAAACCTCGAAAATAAAAAGGGCAGCCCGATCGGGCTGCCCTTTGGCTTCATATTCAACAACCGCAGCTTATTTCTTTTTGCCGCCGGAAGCCTTTTTGGAAGCTTTGAGGGGGTTGATCTTCTGGTTGGCGGTGACAATTTCCACTTTTTTATGGGTGGCGATGTTGCACAAACCCTGTGCCCACTTCCGCGCGGGGGAAGGGCAGGCCGAACAGACCTGGCCAATGGAGCTGTCGACGATGCGTTCGCAACCCTGACATTCCTCAACGATGGGCTGGCAGGAATTGCCTTCGAAGATGCAGCCGTTTTTGGTCCAGAAGGTACACTCGGTACCGGGTTGGATAGTTTCACATTTCATGGGATCCAGATGCCTCCTTTATGTCGTTTTCCGAAGGAAAATTTCGGTCTTAAAGACGCCCATTATTTAACAGCTTGGTAAAATTTGTCAACGATTAATTCCTCGGGGCATGCCTGTGTGTGCATTGATGCACATGGCTTGTCTGCCGCGGGGCGGAAGGAAAGTTTTGTATATGGACCGTGACTGGGAAAAAATCTGCCAGCGCTGTGGGCGCTGCTGCTACGAAAAAATCGAGTTCGAAGGTGAAATATATTATACGGACGAGCCTTGCCTGTACCTGGATCTCAAGACGCACCTCTGCCGTGTCTATCCCCAGCGTTGCATGGTCCGTCCGGGGTGTGTTGCCCTGACTCCGGAACTGGTCCGGCAAGGTTTACTGCCCGCCGATTGCCCGTATATCGCTCATGTTTTGCGTTCAGCGGGAACAAAGCTTGACAAACCGCGCGATTGACGACCCCCACCTGCGCGAAACCTGCTGTGTTTTTGTGTTCTGGCCGGATAGGCGGGCTTTGCGTTGGGCCGCGCCGGGCATTGGTGGCCTGATGGTGTCACCTGCGAGGATTCAGGTTACAATAAAGTGAGAAGAGCGATGCCAGGGATTATCTGCCGGGTACGGTTCCGGAGTCGGCTGCGCCCGCAACCAGGAGGGATATCATGCACAAGATAAGGTTCGGTACGTCCGGGTGGCGAGGAGTTTTTTGTGAGGATTTTACCCTCGATAATGTCCGGGTGGTCACCCAGGCCATTGCCGACTATCTGCGTTCCCGGGGGTTGCAGACACGAGGTCTGGTCGTCGGTCACGACAGCCGCTTTCTTGGGGAGAAATTCGCTCGTGAAACGGCGTGCGTGCTGGCAGGCGACGGCATTCCCTCCTGTTTGTGCAACCGCGATACGCCAACGCCCGCCATTGCTTTTGAAATCATACGCCGCCGGGCGGCAGGAGGGATCAACTTTACCGCAAGCCATAACCCCGCGGATTACAACGGCATGAAGTTTTCTCCCGCGTCGGGCGAGCCGGCTCTGCCCGAAGTTACAGAGGAGATCGAGCGTCGCGCCAATGCCATGCTGGGGGAAATCTGTTATCGGGCCATGCCGATCGAGGATGCTTTTCGCGAGGGGCTGATCGAGGAAATCGATGCCCGGCCGGCTTACCAGCAGGCGGTTGCCAAACTGGCGGATCTGCAGGCTATAGGCCGCTCCGGAATGGGGTTTGCCGTCAACCCTCTGTATGGCACATCCCGAGGGTACCTCGACCGGATGCTGCGGGAGGCCGGCGCGCGGGTAGTGTGCATCAATGCCTGTCGCGATCCTTACTTCGGAGGTTTTCCTCCGGAACCGGCGCGTAATTATATCGGGGATTTCATCAATCTGGTCAAGGGCGACGATTCCATCACGATCGGCCTCGCCACCGACGGCGACGCCGACCGCTTCGGCATTCTCGATGGTGACGGCACCTTCATCGAGCCCAATTATTTCCTTGCGCTGCTCTACGATTACCTGATTCAGGTGCGAGGTATGCGGGGCGCGGCGGCAAGATCGGTGGCCACATCGCATTTCATCGACGCTGTCGCCGCCTATCATGGCTACCGGGTTCATGAAACGCCGGTAGGTTTCAAGTATATCGGAGAACTGATCCGTTCCGGGCAGATTCTGTTGGGAGGGGAGGAGAGCGCCGGCCTCACCATCGCCGGCCATGTTCCCGAGAAAGACGGTATTCTTGCCTGCCTGCTCGCCGCCGAGATGGTGGCCGTGACCGGCAAGTCCTTGAGTATGCAACTGCAGGATCTTTACAAGCGCGTCGGCAGTTTTCATACCCGGCGCAAGGACATCCGCCTGTCCGCCGCGGTCGAGGAAACCTTTGCCGACAAAATGGCGATTTTGCCTGATTCCATCGGTGGCTGGCGGGTCACCGAAGTGGTCACCGTTGATGGCTGGAAATTCATGCTGGAAAACGAGGCCTGGATTTTACTGCGCAAATCGGGAACCGAACCGGTCGTGCGCCTCTACTGTGAAGCGCGCAGCGAAAAGGATCTGGAACATCTGGTCGCAGCCGCCCGAAACTTTATAGCGGCATAGCGGCACGGCTGAAGAAAGGGGCGAAGGAATGTCTCAAACACGTCGTTACTGGTTACTGAAGTCCGAGCCGGGCTGTTTCTCCATCAGTGACCTCCAAAACAGTCCGCAAGGCATTTCTTCCTGGGATGGCGTGCGCAATTATCAGGCCCGCAATCTCCTGCGGGATGAAATCCGGACAGGCGACGGAATTTTATTCTATCACAGCAACATACCGGAACCGGCCATTGTGGGTGTGGCGCGCGTGGTGCGATCCGGCTATCCGGATCATACGGCGAGGGATCCCCGATCGGAGCATTTCGACCCGCGTTCCACCGAAGCGTCACCCATATGGTTCATGGTCGATGTGCAATATGTGGCGCATTTGCCGCACGCCCTGTCTCGCGAGGATCTCAGGCGCCACCCGGCACTCTCCGCCATGGAAGTGCTGAAAAAGGGCAGCCGCCTCTCTGTTCAACCCGTCAGCGCTGCCCAATGGCGCGATGTGCTTGTCCTGGGTGGGCGCCCTGAACTGTTGGAGGATCTATGAAGAAAGCAATACGTTATGCCGGCCTGGTTCTCGGGGGACTTGTGGCGCTGCTGCTTGTCATGCTGGCGGCGGCCAGGTTTCTGATTACTTCGGAACAGGTGCGAAGCGCCGTACTGCCTTTGGCCGAAAAGGCCCTGGACAGGGAAATCTCCCTCGGCGATATCGACATCCGTCTTTTTTCCGGCATCGTGCTGCATGATCTTACGATTCACGATCAGCAGGGAGATGTTCCTTTCCTGCAGGCCGGCAGGGCGATGTTGCGCTACCGCTTCTGGCCTCTGCTCCGGTTCAGGGTGGTGGTGGACCAAATTCTTCTCGAACAGCCTTTGCTGAGGGTGGTACGGTTCGCGGACGGGCGGTTCAATTTCAGCGACCTGCTGGACAGGCAAAAGTCGGAAGGGGATCGCAAACAACGTTCCAACGGATCTTTCAGCCTGCTGATTTCCAAAATCCGGTTGTCCGACGGGCAGGTGCAATTCGTCGATTATCGTCCCGACCCTGACAGCGCCTTCACCCTGAATTTAACCGATTTCAACCTCCGTGCCGACGGAATCTCCCTGACCCGTCGGTTCCCCTTTGAAGCTGAACTTGCCCTCAACCAGGCACGATTGGCAATGGAAGGTGAGGCTGATCCCAGCGCCGGGCGGGTGCGAGCCAGGCTTCGGATGCAGGACCTGAGTCTCCCGGATTTTGAACCCTATTATGTAAAGCAGCGACCCGGGCGGATCAAGGCCTTGAAAATTGACAGCGATCTGGCGGTGGAGGGTACCCTTGAACAGCTGCAAAGCGCCGGACGGATTGCGCTGAAGGGATTGCATCTGAGCGCTTCGAAACCCGAGGGCAAAGACATTGCCGGTCTCGACATCAGCCTGGATTATGATATGCGGCTGGACCGGGCAGCCGCCGTGGCGGAGCTGGCACGAGGCGACCTGATGCTGGGAGGCCTGCCGGTTACCCTGCAGGGTCGTATCGAGCAGCTTGGAAAAAAACCTTTTATCAGGGGTCGTGTTGCGGCTACCAGGCTCGATCTGGCCGGTCTCTCCAAAAAGCTGCCAGCAGCTTTGCTGGGAAAACTTCCGGCATTGAACCCCTCAGGCATCGCCCACCTGCGCCTGCAACTGGAGGGTGCTCTTGACAAGCCCAAAGCCCTGCTTAAATCGGGTGAGATCCGCCTGGAAGGCGTCAGCGCCAGCGCAGGGGGGCTGCGTCCCCAGCTCAGCGGTCTCCTCACTCTGTCCGGTGACAGGCTGCAGGGTGAAAAAATGGAACTGCAACTGGGCGGCGATCGCGCATTGCTGGATCTGAAAGGGGAAAACCTGTTTGGAAAGCCGATACACATCAATTCGGCGATCAGAGCCGATCGGCTGCGGCTCGACGCCTTGTCGGGCAACAGGTCAAAAACTGCCCCGGTCACGAAATCCGCAGGCGGAACCGTGAAAAAACCTTTAGGACCTTTCAACCTTCCCGTCGAGGCAGTCGGTACCCTGCACGCTGTGCAGGCGCAATGGCGCGGCTTGCTGATCGAGGAGCTTATTGCCCGCTATCGTCTCAAGGATAACATCTTCACGCTGGAGCAACTTGCCGGAAAGACGGCGGAAGGGAGTTTCTCCGATACCGCCCGCATCGACCTGAGCCAACCGGGGTTGGCTTACCGGACGCACATCAAAACCAGCGCCATTCAGGCCGATCCCCTGCTATCCGTGCTGGCCCCCAGAATGGCCGGGACGGTCTTCGGAGCCATGAGTCTGGATGCCACCTTGCAGGGACGGGGAACGAGGCTGGCGGATCTCAAACAACATCTTGCCGGGCAGACGGATCTGAAGATTGTCAACGGCAAAATTACCGGTGCCGGTCTGGTGTCCGGATTGGCCGGGTTTCTCGATCTGGAGCAGTTGCGGGTATTGCGCTTTTCACAGGTTGCGGGGCATTTGGTGATAAAAAACGGCCGCATTCAGGTCGACGGCGATCTTGCGGGCGAGCAGGCAAGGCTTGCGCCAGCCGGCTCCGTTGGCATGGACGGGTCCCTCGATGTCAGTCTGCCGGTGCGGTTGGCTCCCGAACTGGCGGCGCATCTGGCCGGAAAAGATAAATTCAGCCGATTTCTCACCGATTCCCGGGGGTGGGGGGTCTTGCCCGTCAGACTGACCGGAACGATCAAGGCGCCGCGTTTTGGTCTGGATACGGCGGCGCTCAGGGGCAGCATCCAGCAGGGGGTGAGGGAACAGCTGCAGAAGAAACTGCAGGAAAAACTGCTTCCTTTCAAGGATGACGGCACCTCACGGCAAACATCGGAACCGTCAGCGGCGCAGGACGAAAACGATGCCTCGCCAGACGGCCAGAGCGGGACGGAAGAAAAATTGCTCGAAGGGGTGATGAAGGGGCTTTTCGGAAAATAGAAGGGAATAAATGAATGCGAGGGGCCGCGAATTTCAGCGGATTTGAAACCATCCGCATGGGGATGGAAATTGCGCAGCGGGAGCATCGTTTTTTCGCGACGTTGGCGCGCAAAACCCGGAGCGAGCCGTTGCGGGAAATTTTCAGCGGCATGGCCCAGGAAGCCATTCGGTTGTATCGCGCATTGCGTGCACGCCTTGGCGAATTTTCCGACGAGGGTTTCTGGGATGATGAAGAAGAGATTCTGCCCTATCTGCAACGCCTGCCCGATGATCTTTTTCATGCCGCGAACGCGGTCAGGGAACGGTTGGGAACCCTGAGCAGCGACCAGCAGGCCCTGGCCCTCGCCATCGAGGTCGAGGATTACCTGGCTGCCTATTTTTCCCGGGCGGCGGGGGAATCGACTCATGCGGAAGGCCGGGAAGTTTTTGACTGGCTCGCGCAAACAAAAGAGCGGCAGGCGCGCGCATTGCGGGAACGACAGGTGCGGCTTGTCGTTGGCAGGGAAGCCGGGTGAGGAACATGGGGCGAACCGGGCCTGGAAGCAGAAACCTTTTCAGGGAAGGAGACGGCCATGAATGTGTTTGATTTCGCCATGCAGATGGAAGTCGATGCAGAAGCATTTTATCGGAAACTGGCGGGCAAAAGTCCCGTTGCCGGGATAAAGAAAATTTTTACCAATCTGGCGGAAGAAGAGCGAAGGCACTACCGGATTTTTCACGATCTGAAAGCGTCCGGCAGTTTTTTCGACGTTCAGGCCTCTTCGGTGCTGGATGAAGCCAGAAATGTTTTTGCCGGCCTGTTGCGTGAACCCGTCGATGTGTCCGTGATGCAGGACAATCTTGAAAGCTATCGCTACGCCATGAAACTCGAGGCGGATGGTGTCGGGTTTTACGAAGATGCCGCCCGGCGGGAGAACGATGCACGGGTGAGGGATCTGCTGCTGCGCATCGCCGAGGAGGAACGCAAGCATTTCAACGTCGTTGAAAACATCTATCGCTACGTCAACGCGCCCAATGAATATCTGGCCTGGGCGGAATTCAGCAATCTGGAGGAATTTCACGCATTCGGAAGAGATGTTGACCTTTGATCAGGGCAACGGCAGCGCCAGGTCCGTTGCGAGGCGAAAAACAAGGTCTGATCCTGACAATGCCCTCTTTTATGGTAGGCGGTTGCCGGTTTTCAGCAGATGTTCCATGGCCATTTCCTGCAAGGGGGGAGCGCAGGTTCGGCTCCGGGCAAGATCCAGGGTGAATTCACCCAGCAGTCGATAGAGCACCTCCTGGTCAGGTTGCCAGCTGCGCAGGGCCCTGAGGTGGTGCTCGACAGTTTGAACGTCCCGCCGTGCGATAGGCCCGGTCAAGGCATCGGCAGGACCGAGGGCAAAGGTGTTGTCCAGTGTGCTGCGCACTAGAGGTTCCATCACTTTGCGTGCGGTTGCCGACGGCAGACCCGATTGTTCCAGGCAACTCAGGCTGCAGGCCATCAAGGTGACGAGGTAATTCGCGGCCATGACCATGGAGGCATGATACAAGGGCTTGCATCCCGGGCGCAGCGGCAGCGGTACGCCGCCAATCGTTTCGAACAGCGATGCCAGACGTTCGGTAGCCTGGGGGTCGCCCTCGATGCCGCAATAGGTGCCTGCAAAGCTGGCGACGGCATGCGCCGGATCGGCAAAGCTTTTGACAGGATGGCAACTGGCAAGCAGGGCGTGGTTTTGCCGCACCACGGACAGAATGTCCGCATCAAGGGCTCCGCTGCAATGAAAGACGATATCGCCGGGACGCAGGATGCCCGCTTCGGCAAGCTGTACGGCACAGTCGCCGATGACGGCGTCGCCCGTTGCAATCATGGTCAGGTCGGCCGGTGGCAGTTCCTGCAGACGGCAGGGGCGGCCGGCACCGATAAAGTCGGTTGCACGCAGCGCACTGGGTAAGCCGCGGTTGACGATACCCTGGATTTTTATCAGTCCATGGGTGTGCCAGAGTCGGGCCAGGGTTTTGCCGAGCCGTCCGCAGCCGATGATGTTGAGGGTAATCGGCGGCATGTTCACTCCGTCGGACGGGCCTGCAATCGCTCTTTGAGGGCGGCAATGCGTTGCAGGGACTGTTCAATGCGCTGCCGGGAAACCCGGCCCGAATCGATCAGCTTGTGCAGAATGGAGAGCATGCGGCGGGTTGTGTCCGGATGGTTGTCGGCGAGCAGCAGCATGTCAACCCCGGCGTTGAGGGCTTTTTCCACCGTTTCTTCAAGGCTGTAGTGGTCGGCGATGGCGCCCATCGTCAGGTCGTCGCTAAGAACCACTCCCGAAAACCCGAGGTGTTTTCGCAACAACCCATCCACGGTTTTTTTCGACAAGGTGGCTGGTGCCCCGGCATCGAGTGTGGCGTTGAACACGTGGGCTGTCAGCACGGTATCGGCCAGGTTTTCATCGATCAGGGTGCGGAAGGGATCTAGCTCTTTTGCGCTCCAGCTGGCGGTAACATCGACGAAACCCTGATGGGAATCGCCGGTTGAGCTGCCATGACCGGGGAAATGTTTCAGGCTGCACAGAATGCCACGCCGATGGTGGGCACGGATATATTCGCGGGCATGGATGACAACGACAGCCGGATCAGCGGAGAAACTCCGTTCCAGTTTGCCGATGACAGGGTTGTCGGGGTTGCTGTTGAGATCCACCACCGGCCCGAGGTTGAGATTGATCCCCACCTGTTGCAGGCTGAGGGCGATGGCGTCCGACCGCTTGCGGGTGAGGGCGGGATCGTTTATTTTGCCGAGACTTGCCGCTGACACGGTAGCCGGGAAACCGAATTCCTCCTTCAGTCGCACGATGCGGCCGCCTTCCTGATCGATGGCGATCAGCACAGGCACTGTGCCGGCGGCTTTTTGCAGTTGTGCGGTAAGGGAGCGTAACTGCTCCGGAGAAACGATGTTGCCGGCCGGATGATCGGCGCTTGGCCCATAATTGAAAAGGATCACGCCGCCGAGGTGGCGGCTGCGGATATCCTCAAGGATCGGATGGTTCTCGTCGAGGACGGAACCGGCGAATCCGACCATCAGCAATTGCCCCAGAGGAAGCTCGGCGCCGGCTGCCGGACCGGCGAGTTTTTTAATCGCGGGAACAGCCTGCACGGAAAGGATCAGCAGAATCAGTCCGACGAGGATGCCGACCGGGTATCTGAACTTCGCCGGTATCGATCTGAACATAAAAACTCCGTGGATAAGCAGGGCACCGATGGTCGATCAGCGCGGCCGGGGACGGCGACTACAGCCCGTACACCTGCTGCGCGGACAAGGTTCGCACCCCTGCTGAATCGAAAATCTGCTGAACGTGTTCGGTGTCCTCCACATCGATGATCAGGATGGCGGTTTTGTTGTCGCCAAGCACGGTACCGTAGGCATTCTGGACATTGAGTCCGGCGCGGGCCAGAATGCTCAGCATGTCATGCAGCGCCCCGGGAGAATCCTCCATGCTGACCACCACGATTTCCCGCAGTACGGCCGGATGTCCGGCGCCGGAAAGCTTCTCGCAGGCCCTGTCCGGGCGGTCCACCAGCAGATTCAGGATACCCCAGCCGGCCGAGCTGGTCGACAGGGTCATGGCGCGGATGTTGATGCCGGCGGATTTGAGCACCGCGGTGACCTTTTCCAGCCGGCCCGGTTTGTTTTCCAGAAAAATCGAAACCTGATGCGCTATCATGGCGTCCTCCTAGGATTTTCGACAATCGATGACCCGAACCGCCTTGCCTTCGCTCTTGGGGAGGCTTCCCGGCTCCACCAGCCGCACACCGGGAGTAACCAGGATCTCGTCCCGGACCTCGTTGGCGATGCGGCGGGAGAGTTTTTCCAGAGCCTCGATATCCCCGGTGAACCAGGCCTTCTGCAGTTCGATTTTGACCGTGATCTCGTCGTTGCCGTCGATGGTTTCCAGTTCGATGACATAGTCCGTGCCGACCTCGGCAAAACGCATGAGAACCTTTTCAATCTGCATGGGGAACACATTGCATCCCTTGATGATGAACATATCGTCGGTGCGTCCGGAAATGCGATCCAGCCTGCGGTGGGTGCGCCCGCAGGGGCATTCCCCGGGAATGAAACGTGTCAGGTCCCGGGTCCGGTATCGGATCAGCGGCATGGCATGCCGGTCGAGGGTCGTGAACACCAGTTCGCCTTCTTCTCCGTCCGGTACTGGCTGCAGCGTGTCGGGGTCGATGATTTCGGTAAGAAAAGCATCCTCCCATACGTGCAGTCCGTTCTGGTGTTCGCATTCAAAAGCCACTCCCGGGCCGTTCATTTCGGACAGACCATAGGAATTGAAAGCCCTGACGCCGAACAGCGCCTCGATGCGCTGTCTCTGGGCCTCGGTGTGCGGTTCGGCACCGATAACGAACAATCGCAGGCTGGTGTCGCGCTGCGGGTCCAGGCCCAGTTCCACAAAGGCGCTGTGCAGACGGAAGAGATAGCTCGGGATGGTGTGGATGGCGGTAGTGCCGAAATCCTGCATAAGCTTGATCTGACGTCGGGTGTTGCCGGCGGCGGCGGGGATGACCAGCGCGCCGAGGCGCTCCGCGCCGTATTGAAAACCTAGCCCTCCGGTAAACAGGCCGTATCCGCAGATATTCTGGAACACATCGGTGTCCCGCAGGCCGGCGCAGTACAGGGAGCGTGCCACCAGGTCCGCCCACGAAGCGAGATCGTGATTGTCGTGAAAAATCACGGTGGGATTGCCGGTGGTGCCACTCGAACAATGCAGACGTACGGCCCCCTGCTTGGGAACCGTCAAAAATCCGTAGGGAAAGTTGCTGCGCAGATCGTCCTTGGTGGTGAATGGCAGGCGCCGGACGTCATCGATGGTCCGTATGGACTCGGGGCGGATGCCCTGTTTACGGAACAGCGTGCCGTAATAGGGGGATTGCGCGGCTCTGGCAAGACTTTCCTGCAGACGTTGGATCTGCAGAGTATGCAACTGCGCTCGGGGGAGGATTTCAATCTCGGGTTTCCAGTACATGGCGGATCATTCCTTTCAATTATACGATAGGCGTCTGTGCAGTGCTCGCTCGCCGTTTTTTGAATCAAGAATCATCCGGAAACCGTTTGGCTGGGCTTTCGGACCAGGCACTGAAGATAGCAGATTTTATCCTGAAATGGTAGAAAAGCGCAGACGCCAACGCCCCGGAAGGGACTTTTTCCGGAAAAACCGGTAGTCGGCGATGGGAACGGGGACCCGGACGGACAGGAGCTGGCCTTGTCCAGGTCAAATAGACAAAGGCCCCGGACCGATTGGTCCGGGGCCTTTCATCTGGAGCGGGAAACGGGATTCGAACCCGCGACTTCAACCTTGGCAAGGTTGCACTCTACCACTGAGTTATTCCCGCAACTCGAAGTTGCATGTCGTGCGGCACGGTGCTTGGCATCGGATTGAAAAGCCCCGAACCGAACAGCTCGGGGCTTTGTTCGCTGGAGCGGGAAACGGGATTCGAACCCGCGACTTCAACCTTGGCAAGGTTGCACTCTACCACTGAGTTATTCCCGCGTTTGTCTCGATGCTCCGTGCTGCGAGCGGGGTTATTAATAGCAAATGGCATTTTCCAAGTCAACAAAAAATTCCGGGATTTTTGTTTTCCCCGAAAGGCATGCAACGGCACCGATCTGGCGGCAGGGGCAGGGGAATCGGGGAACAAAAACAAAACCAATTTTGGGACCGACAGGCGCATGGTGACAAAAGAGGGGTTTTACGGATGGTCAAATGACGGGTCAGGGTATCCCCTTTCAGGGAGGAGTCTGGTGCTACCGGTAGACATCGATAAACCCCTTCACACGCTGAACGTAGTTCCGGGTTTCAGTATATGGGGGGATGCCGCCGTGCTGTCGAACTGCTCCCGGGCCGGCATTGTAGGCCGCCAGTGCCAGATCCAGATTGCCGTTGAACAGGTCGAGAAGCTTCCGCAGATAGCGGGTGCCGCCACGAATATTGTCTTCGGGATCGAAGGGGTCGGCAACACGCATTTCGCGCGCCGTTTCGGGGATCAGTTGCATCATTCCCTGGGCGCCCTTATTGGATATGGCCTTGGGATTGTAGTTGCTTTCCGCCTTGATGACGGCCTTTACCAAGGCCTTTTCCAGCCGGTTGGCACTAGCGTGCCTTTCGATGATCTCATCGAAAGAGCCGTTAAACGCACCTTTTTTTACACCTGCGGGGGGTGATTCCTTGAGATAAAAAGAGTATTCGGAGGTTGTCGGCGTGTTGGTGAAATGCATGACGCCGTTGCTGTCGACGTAGCGGTAGATATCGGCCTGCACGGCAGGCGTGACGAGGCAAAGAAGCCCCGCATGCATCAATATTGAAACCAGCCATAAACGTGTCATCGTCACCACTTTTCGAAAAACTGTCAGAATATAACCTGAAACAGCGAGTATTTCAAGCCATTTGCTTATGCAAAAACCTTGACAATACGGGGGTCGGTTCCGATAATGACGCCAGTTTGTGAATTATCGGCTGTTTCATTGTTATTGCGTGTTATTGCGGGTCTTGGGCCAACCATCTTCGGAGCATCCACCGGGCAGGGGTCGATTTTCCTTCGGAGTTGCTCTCTCTGGAAGTGAGGCATTGCAGTGAATATTACCACGGATTTTCTTGTTATTGGCAGCGGGATAGCCGGTCTGTCCTATGCTCTGAAGGTCGCCGAGTTCGGCCAGGTGGCGGTTGTGACCAAGCGGGAGATTTCCGAAACCGCGACCAATCTCGCTCAGGGCGGCATCGCCTCGGTGCTTTCCTCGGAAGATTCCTTTGCCGCCCATGTGCGCGATACGATGGTGGCGGGTGCCTACCTGTCCCATGAAGATATTGTCAGGCTGGTTGTGCAGCGGGGGCCCCAGGCCATTGCCGATCTTATCCACTGGGGGGTCCGTTTCAGTAAAAAGGATGATGACACCTACGATCTGACCCGCGAGGGCGGACACAGTCGCCGCCGCATCCTGCACGCCAAGGACATGACCGGGCAGGAGATCGAACGGGCGCTGGTCGAAGCGGCGCACGCGCATCCGAATATCACCATTTACGAGCACCATATCGCTATCGATCTGATCACCGACGCCAAGGCCGGGTATCGTGCGCGGCAGCCCAACCGCTGCCTGGGGGCGCATGTCCTCGACATCAACGGCGGCAGGGTGCATACCTTCGGGGCGCGGGTGACGGTACTCGCCACCGGGGGGGCAGGCAAGGTTTACCTTTATACCTGCAACCCCGATGTCGCCACCGGCGACGGCATCGCCATGGCCTACAGAGCCGGGGCCACCATCGCGAACATGGAGTTCATGCAGTTTCATCCCACCACGCTTTTTCATCCCAAGGCCAAATCCTTTCTGATTTCCGAATCGGTTCGCGGGGAGGGCGCAATCCTGCGACGTCGCGACGGTACGGCGTTCATGAGCCAGTATCATGAATTGCGCGACCTTGCGCCACGCGACATTACGGCCCGCGCCATCGATAACGAGATGAAGATCCACGGGGATTCGAGCGTATTTCTCGATATAACTCACCGCGATCCGGATTACATCCGCAACCGTTTCCCGCATATCTACGAAACCTGTCTGAGTTACGGCATCGACATGACCGTCGAACCGATTCCGGTGGTACCGGCGGCCCACTATATCTGTGGCGGAGTCAAGGTCGATCAGTGGGGAGAGTCAGACCTTGTCAACCTGTTCGCCATTGGCGAAGTGGCCTGTACAGGATTGCATGGGGCGAATCGCCTGGCGAGCAACAGCTTGCTGGAAGGCGTGGTGTTTGCCGAACTCGTGGCGCAACGTGCCCTGGCGCGGATCAAGGAAAAGCGGGAGGAGGCCCCGGCTGTGAAACCCTGGGATTACGGCAAAGCCACCGACAGCGACGAGGAGGTGGTGGTCGCCCATAACTGGGATGAGATCCGGCGCAGTATGTGGAATTATGTCGGTATCGTGCGCACCAACAAGCGTCTCAAGCGCGCATTGCGCCGCATTCAGATGATCAAGGATGAAATCACCGAATATTATTGGGATTTCTATCCAACCTCCGACCTTATTGAACTGCGCAACATCGCCACGGTTGCCGAGTTGATCGTGCGCTGCGCGCGATTGCGGCGGGAAAGCCGCGGCCTGCACTACAACCTCGATTACCCGGACAGGGATGATGTCAACTGGAAAAAGGACACCCTGATACGGAAGAAACTATAGGCTGTATCCTCCGCAACTCCGGAGGGCTACAGCGTGGTTTTCATATGGGAAACGAGGTTGTGGAGCATGGCAGCATCCATTGTGTAAACTCGAACGAAATGCTGGGAGCCGGTTTTGACAATCGATGAAATCAGGCAGCGGATTGACGCTCTCGATGACGAACTTCTCAAAATATTCAATTGCCGGGCGGGGCTGGCCCTCGCCATCGGCGAGCTCAAAAAAGCCGAAGGGCGGGCGGTCTATGACCCCAAAAGGGAACAGATGATTTTTGAGCGTATGAAGGCGACCAATCCCGGTCCGCTCGACGATGGTGCCATTGTCCGGTTGTTCGAGCGTGTCATCGATGAGACCAGGCGGTTGGAGCGTATCCGGACGAAGGGAGAGTAAACGATGCTGGTGGTGATGAAATCAACCGCTACGGAGCATGATCTCAGTGAACTCAAGGAATATCTGGTACGGCGTGACTACGATTTTCACCAGTCGACCGGAGCCAACCGGGTGATCATCGGCGTGATCGGCGATACGGCCCGGCTTGATATAGACGCCCTCAAGGCTCTGCCTGGTGTGCTGGCGGTTTTTAAAATTCCGCAAGAGTGAGGACAGGATTTCAAGTTTTCTAAAGGAGAAAAGGGAAAGCCGCTGGCTTTCCCTTTTTTTTTTCATAAAACCATTGATCGATTTTCAGGCGGCCACGATCTGGCTTTTGGTGAAAATGGAGCGTAATTGCAAGCCGGCCGCTTCCACGATTTCACGGCCACCTTCCTGACGATCCACCAAAGTGATGATACCGAGGACTTCGAGCCCCTCCTGGCGGGCGCGTTCGACGGCTTTGAGCGCCGATCCGCCGGTGGTCAGAACGTCTTCCACAATGACCACCCGGGCGCCGGGACGCAGGTTTTTGCGGCCTTCAAGCCATTGACCGGTGCCATGTCCCTTGGGTTCCTTGCGGATGATAAAGGCCGGGATCGGCGTGTCGCCCATGGAGCTGACCAGCGCGGCGGCGGTGGCGATGGGATCGGCGCCCAGGGTCAGCCCGCCGACGCCCTCGATGGGGGCGGGAAAGTGTGCCAGTTCTTCGAGTACGGCCTTGCCGACCAGCATGGCTCCCCGGGGATGCAGGGTGGTCTGCTTGCCGTCGAAATAGAAATTGCTTTTGCGGCCGGAAGCCAGGGTGACTTCCCGTTCTTCGTAGGATAGCTTGCGGATGATTTCCTTAAGTTCTGCGCGATCGCTGGTCAAAACTTTATCTCCTGTCGTGATATTCAATGCGCTGCAACGGGGCCATCAAAACAGCCCGAGCTGGTCGTCCGATTTCAGCCGGGGGAATTTTACCGGATAGTTGCCGCTGAAGCAGGCCTCGCAAAAGTAGCCGTTGGCGCCCCTGGGGGCACCGGCGATTTCCAGCATTCCCTGCAGGGAAAGGTAGCCCAGAGAATCGGCCGTAATGTATTTGCAGATTTCCTCGGTCGTATGGGAGGAAGCGATCAGCTCCTTGCGGGTCGGCGTGTCGATGCCGTAAAAACATGGATAGGCCGTCGGCGGTGACGAAACGCGCATGTGGATCTCTTTGGCACCGGCATGGCGGAGCATTTTGATGATTTTCCGGGAGGTGGTGCCGCGTACCACCGAATCGTCGATCACCACGACCCTTTTGCCTTCCAGGACCTCGCGGATGGCGTTGAGTTTGATCTTGACGCCGAAATGGCGGATGGATTGCTGGGGTTCGATGAAGGTGCGGCCTACGTAATGGTTGCGGATCAACCCCATTTCAAAGGGAATGCCCGATTCCTCCGCATACCCGATAGCCGCCGGAACGCCGGAGTCGGGTATGGGGATGACGATGTCGGCGTCGACCTGATGCTCGCGCGCCAGCTGATGGCCGAACCCTTTGCGCACCCGGTAGACCTGCTGGCCGAAGACGGTGCTGTCGGGGCGCGCGAAGTAGACGAATTCAAAGATGCAGGGCGAAGGGGTGCGTTCCTCGAAGGGATGATAGGAGGTCATGCCGTTCTTGTCGAACACGACCATTTCTCCGGGCTCGATTTCGCGCAGCAACCTGGCTTCGATAAGATCCAGAGCACAGGTCTCGGAGGCCACGACATAGGCTCCGTCCACTTCGCCAAGCACCAGGGGCCGGAATCCATGGGGGTCGCGGACCGCTACCATGCGTGTTTCGGTGAGAAACACCAGGCTGTAGGCGCCCCGAACCCGGCGCAGGGCTTCGGAAATACGGTCGGGCAGGGCATCGCTCTGGGACCTCGCCAGCAGGTGAATGATAACCTCGGTGTCGGCGGTGGTGGAGAAGATGGAGCCTTTTTCCTCCAGTTCGTTGCGGATTTCCTGGGCGTTGACCAGATTGCCGTTATGAGCCACCGCCACGCTGCCGCGGGCGTAATCCACGGCGATGGGCTGGCAGTTGCGGATGCTGTCGCCACCCGCCGTCGAGTAGCGGACATGACCGATGGAGGCCTTGCCGGGAAGTTTATTGAAAATTTCGTCGTCTTTAAAGACGTCCGCCACCAGGCCGCTGCCGAGATGGGTTCGCAGGCGCGTGCCGTCAGCCGTCGATATGCCGCAGCTTTCCTGGCCGCGATGCTGCAGGGCGTAAAGCCCGAGATAAGTCATGTTGGCGGCTTCGGGGTGATTGAAGATCCCGAAAACGCCGCATTCATCTTCGTATTTGTCAAACATGAGTCAGAAACGCTCCCCGTTTTATGCCGTATGGCCGCTGCGCTGAATGGCATCACGGCCCGAAATGTTCACTATACCACGCTCAAGGCAGGTTGTGTCTCGCTGCTGACGCGGCATCTGCGTGGTGTCCGCAAGTCGGTAAAGAGCCCATTCGGTCTTTGCGAATGGGCTCTGCGTGCGGGTCAAAGCAGTTCGTCGCGAATGAACTGAACGGCGTTTTTGTACAGCCACAATCCCATCCCATCCTCCGGCAGATCCGTTTCGCGGGTCCAGCGGGGGTGATGGGTGCGGTGCACATAGGCCTCGGGGTGCGGCATCAGACCGAACAGACGCCCCGTTTCATCGCAAAGCCCGGCGATTGCCGCTGTCGACCCGTTGGGGTTGAGCGGGTAGTCCATGGTCGTCGCGCTGTAATCCGGCAGACAATATTTGAGCACGCCCAGATGTTTTTCCTCGATCTTTTTCAGGTTTGCTTCGCTGTCGACCACGAGTTTGCCTTCGCCATGACGCACCGGCAGGGTAATGCCGTCCAGCCCCCGGGTGAAGACGCAGGGGGATGCGGGATCGGCCTTCAGGTAGACCCAGCGGTCTTGGAAACGGCCGTTGTCATTGAAGGTCAGGGTCGCGGTCTGGGTAAAGTCGCCGCCGAAGGCGGGGAGCAGCCCCATCTTGACCATCAGCTGAAAGCCATTACAGACTCCCATGATGAGTTTGCCGTCGGCGATGAATTTGCGCAGGTGTTCACTCAGATGCTCGGTGCTGCCCTTGATCGGCGCATGCAGCAGGCGGTTGGCGCCGGCCTTGGCGCTGCCAAGGTCGTCGCCGTCGAGAAATCCGCCGGCCAGGTTGAGGAAATGGTAGTCCTGCAGCAGGGCCCGGCCGCTCAGCAGTTCGGAGATGTGAACGATATCGACCACATCGGCACCGCCCAGGCGGCAGGCATGGGCCGTTTCCCGTTCGCAGTTGGTGCCGTTGCCGGCAATGACGATAGCACGTACTTGTTTCGACATGATTTACATCTCCCTTAACGGCGCCTGCCACGCCTCTTTGAGATCATTTATATCGGCCCGCACCAGAATCTCGCCGCCGAGGCCAACGATGCGCAGTTCCCTGCCCTCGGTAACGGTACCGAGCAGGGAGACGTCCTGGCCGGCGAACAGTTTTTCGAAGGCGGCCTTATGATCCGGCTTGATGGTGACCAGCAGGCGGCTGGCCGTTTCGGAGAACAGTACCGCATCCTCCCGCAGCACGCCCTCGCACTTGACCTTGCGCAGATCGACCTGTATGCCGAAGCCGCCGGCGAAAGCCGTTTCGGCCAGTGCCACGCCGAGTCCGCCATCGGAAAGGTCATGGCAGCTGGCCAGCAGGCTCTGTTGCTGGGCGCGGTTCAGGGTGCGGTAACGCCGCAATGCGGCGTTGGCATCGACGGTGGGGACATTTTTGCCCAGGTGGCCCAGCATATCGTAATATTCCGAACCGCCCAGCTCGTTGCGGGTGACGCCGAGCAGATAGACCAGGTCGCCCGGGCGTTTGGCATCCATGGTCACGCCTTTGCGGATGTCATCGACCTTGCCGATAACCGAAAAGAGCACCGTCGGCGGAATGGAGATTTTGGTGTCGCCGATCTGGTAGTCGTTTTTCATGGAGTCCTTGCCGGAAATCAGCGGCACGCCGAAAGCCAGGCAGTAGTCGTACAGGGCCTTGTTGGCCCGCACCAGTTGGGCGGCCTTGTAGGTGCCGTCCGGGGTTTTGTCACTCTGTACGGGATCGCACCAGCAGAAGTTGTCGAGACCGGCGACATGCTCGATATTGCCGCCGACGGCCACGTAGTTGCGCAGGCCTTCGTCGATGGCGCAGGCCATCATGTGGTAGGTATCGATGTCGCTGTAGCGCGGCGTGATGCCATGGGCCACCACCACCCCCTCGAAGGAGTCGGGCAGAGGGCGGATCATGGCGGCATCGGCCGGACCGTCGTTGGCGATACCGACCAGCGGTTTGAGCACGGTGCCGGCCTGGACTTCGTGGTCGTAGCGCCGTACCACACTTTCCTTGGAGCAGATGTTCAGGCGTCCAAGCATGTGCCGCAGGGTTGCTTCCACGTCGAGGGGCTGGGCGAATTCCGGTTCTTTATGGTCGCGGTTTTCCCAGCGGGCCTGCAGTTGCAATTGGGGCACACCGCTATGGAGGAACGCCATGGGCAGGTAGGTAACGGTTTTACCGTTATACAGGCAGTGGTAGTAACCGGAGTCGTTGAAGTTGCCAAGGTCGGTGGCTTCGACGTCCATTTCTCTGGCCAGGGCGATAAATGCCTCGGTTTTGTCGGGGGGGACCGCGACGGTCATGCGTTCCTGGGCTTCCGAGATGAGAATCTCCCAGGGTTGCAGCCCGGAGTATTTGAGCGGCGCCCGATCGAGGTGCATCTCGAAGCCGCCGGTATCTTCAGCCATTTCGCCGACGGAAGAGGAAAGGCCACCGGCGCCGTTGTCGGTGATGGAATTGTACAGACCGCGGTCGCGGGCGATGATCAAAAAGTCGAACATGCGCTTCTGGGTAATGGGATCGCCGATCTGCACCGCGGTGGCCGGAGAGCCCTCATGCAACTCCTCCGAAGAGAAGGTGGCGCCATGAATGCCGTCCTTGCCGATGCGTCCGCCAACCATCATGATGCGGTCTCCGGGCAAGGCCTGCTTGACGTGTCCCGGCTTGCCGTGGATTTCGGCCGGCATCAGGGCGGCGGTGCCGCAGTAGACCAGCGGCTTGCCGGCGAAGCGGTCATCGAAGATGATGGATCCGTTGACCGTTGGCACGCCGCTTTTATTGCCGCCATGCTCGACGCCTTCCACGACGCCTTCGAAAATGCGGCGCGGATGCAGCAGGCGCGGCGGAAGCGGTTCGCTGTAAAAAGGCGAGGCGAAGCAGAAGACGTCGGTGTTGAAGATAAGCCGGGCGCCCATGCCGGTACCGAAGGGGTCGCGATTGACGCCGACAATGCCGGTCAACGCTCCGCCGTAGGGATCGAGGGCGCTGGGGCTATTATGGGTTTCGACCTTGAAAACCAGGCTCCAGTCGTCGTTGAAACGGATCACTCCGGCGTTGTCCTTGAATACCGACAGGCAGAAGTCTCTTTTGCCTTTGGCGGCCCGCACGTCACGGGTGGCGCCGACGATAAAGGTTTTGAACAGGGAGTCGATGGTTTCGGATTTGCCTTCGCCATCTTCGTAGTCGATACGGGCCGAGAAGATCTTGTGCTTGCAGTGCTCGCTCCAGGTTTGGGCCAGGGCTTCAAGCTCCACATCGGTCAGACAGGCAGTCAGTCCCATTTTTTTTCGATCGGCCTGATTTTGCGGATCGTTGGCAAACGCCTGGATGGCTTTCATTTCCTCCAGGTTGAGAGCCAGCACGCCTTCGCGACTGATGCGCATCAACTCCTCGTCGGAGACGTTCAGGTCGATCTCCAGCACTTTGGGTTCGGCGGTGGAAACCACCTTGGGAACCGTTACCGGCACCCCGTTTTTCCGGTCGAATTTCGCCGCCGGAATGATTGTCCAGCGCTGAATTAGACCGTTACCGAGAAATCCGGCGGCGATGCGTTCGGCATCTGCTTCATCGATTTTTCCCGACAGAAGGTACTGTACGGAGGTGTAGACTCCTTCATCGGCGGTAAACCGGCGCCCGACAAGATACTGGATGGCTTCCCGCGATGTGCGGCCGACGTTGTCGGTGACACCGGGCCGGAAGCCGACCTCGACAAGCACATCGAAACCTTCGGCCACAGGCTGGTTGATGGCATAGTGCTGGATCACCGGGTCGGAAAAGGGGCCTTGCGCGGCAGCTTCGATTTCCTTGCGGGACAGATCGGCATCGACGGTGTAGACATCGATGGTTTTTACCTGATCCAGTTCGATTCCAAGATGTTCGCGGATCTCACGCTTGACGCGTTCGCCGCGTGCATCGCGGATGCCTTCTTTCAGTCCGACTTCTATTCTCCAGGCCATTATGCTCTCCTTGGCAAGGGTGAACCGGTAACGGTCGCCCGGCATCTGGTGCGCCACGGTGTCGTGCATGACTCACCGGTGCAGCGATGCGCACGGCCGACTTCCGGGACATCGTCTTTCAAAAATTCAAACAAAATTCATTGCGGGCCGGCAAAAATGCGATCCGCCGCCGGAACCGGCGCTGCGACTGCCCTAACAGCCAAAACAGATGCTCGGCCTGTCCTGGCAGCCGACGAACAGTTGCGTTGAAAAAGCTTTTATATCATTTAGCGCCTTGCGCGCACAGTCTTCCGCCAGTTGAGGGGTGTTGTTGGCTTCACTCAGATGCGCGAGCAAAACCGCCTCCAGCCCCGGCCAGGCGAGGCTGCGCAAAAGTTCGGCGGACTCCCGATTGGACAGATGTCCGTGCCGGCTGCGGATACGCTGCTTTAAATGCCACGGATACGGACCGTCGCGCAGCAGATCTTCGTCATGGTTCGATTCGAGAACCAGTACCCGGCACCCCTGAAAACGATCGATGACCAGTCGGGTAGCGAGTCCCAGGTCGGTTGCGATGCCGATTTTGCCTGATGACGTTTCCAGGATGAAGCCGGTTGGAGCCGCGGCATCATGGGTAACGGGAACGGTATGGACTATCAGGTCCCTGAGGCAAAAGGTGTCGCCGGAGTCGAATGCGATGGTCTGTGTCAGTTTTCCCGCATGGGGCAGCGCTTCGCGTGTTGCGTGATGAATGTGTACGGGCAGTTTCCAGCGGCGGGAAACAGGACCGAGCCCCCGACAGTGGTCGCCATGTTCATGCGTCACAAGGAGCGCGTCAAGCTGCTCGGGGCTTTTCCCAATAGCGTTCAGCCGGTTACCGATTTCGCGGGCTGAAAGGCCTGCGTCGATCAGCAACCGGCTCTCGGCGGTTTCGACATAAATAGCGTTGCCTTTGCTGCCGCTGGCCAGCAGACAGATTTGCACGATGCCTCCCTGTTACCCAACGGCGGAGCGCCGTTTATATACCGGAAAATAACCGCATTCGCAAGATAAAACAAGCCGTCACCGAGTTGATTTTGCAGGATCTTTCCACGGGATTTTAAAATTCCGGGGATGTCTTTGTGCCGGCTTTTCTGCCCGGGTGGCAGGGGCGGGCGATTAAAATCGAGGACGGTATTGTCGTTGCGGACGCTATTCTGGCGTCAGTTTCATGGAAGTCTGCAGTTGCATGTTGGCGTTTTGGAGTTGCCGAAGCGGAAGTAGAGAAAAAGCAAGTTTTCTTTCTGCTTGTGTTCTGTTTGGCAAGGAATGAAGCTGGTATCCATCCGGAAACTCCGGATGGATACTAAATAACATATTGCGCTTTCCGGTACAAGATTCCGCTGGCTCGGGGATGGGAAAGCGGTTGACGGCCAAAGGGCTATTGGCTATTATCAATCGCTAACTTTGATGGCGTCGCTAAAACCCGCCAACTTCCGCGTCGCTGTAATTTCCTCACTGTTTCGACGTGCCTGAGTACGTCTCACTGCCTGGCAATTACAGGCGCTTCATTTGGCACTTTTTGCCTGGCCGTCCAATCTGCCGCTTTTTGCAGAAATATCAACACTGGGTTTCTGAATTGTTTATTCAAATACTCGGTTTTACGTGTTGTTTTCGGCTTCGAGGGATGTTCGGGGCCTTATTCCAAGTTCGGGAGCACCAGAGAAATGGCGGTAAAAATAGCAATAAACGGCTTCGGTCGCATCGGGCGCAGTATTTTTCGCGCCGCCTGGGCGGCACCGGATGTCGAAATCGTGGCGATCAATGACCTGAATTCCGCGCAAGTGCTGGCCCACTTGCTCAAATATGACTCCGTGCGCGGGATTTTCTCTCCTCCCGTGCAGGCTACCGACAGCGGGCTGATGGTGGGAGGTCGCCTGGTCAGGGTCTGTGAAATTCAGCAACCCGCCGAGCTGCCGTGGCGGGAAATGGGCATCGATATCGTTCTGGAAGCGACGGGCAAATTCACCGAGCGCGCCAAGGCGGCGCAACATCTCGATGCGGGGGCGGGGCGTGTAATCATCACGGCGCCGGGCATTGGTGAGGACATCACTTTGTGCATGGGAATCAACCATCGAAAATATGATCCGGCGTTGCACCGGGTGATATCCAATGCTTCCTGTACCACCAATTGTCTGGCGCCGGTGGCCAAGGTTCTGATGGAGAGTTTCGGCATTGTCAAAGGCATGATGACCACCGTGCATGCCTATACCAATGGGCAGCAGATCCTCGACTATCCCGCCAGGGACCTGCGTCGGGCGCGGGCCGCGGCGCTTTCCATGATTCCCACGACAACCGGTGCGGCGCGCGCTGTCGCCAAGGTGTTGCCGGAACTCGCCGGCCGTCTGGACGGCATTGCGGTGCGGGTTCCCACGCCAAACGTGTCCCTCATATCCCTGGTGACGGAAACGCGGCAGCCTACCGATATCGCGGCTGTCAACCATGCGTTGCAGACCGCCGCCGAAGGTGCTCTGAAGGGCATCATGGGTTATTGCGAGGAACCGCTGGTTTCCGTCGACTTCAACGGCAACCCCGCCTCCTCGGTGATCGATGCCATGTCCACCAACGTTCTCGGTGGCAACATGGTCAAGGTTCTCGCCTGGTACGACAACGAATGGGGGTATTCCAACCGGGTCGTCGATCTGGTGCGGCATGTTGCAAGTTGCTGACAAGGTTCTAAAGTTTTATGGACGCGCTGTTTCGTACTGGCGGTGCTGTTCGCTGATTTTAAAGCTTTTTATAACCAATGGATGGGGGTTGATATCATGCTCAATAAAATGACAGTCAGGGATATCGATTGCAAAGGCAAACGCGTTTTCTGCCGCGTCGATTTCAATGTGCCCCTCGACAAGGAAGGGCGGATCACCGACGACACCCGTATCGTTGCGGCCTTGCCGACGATCAAACATATCATCGCACAAGGAGGGCGGCTCATCCTCGCCTCTCATCTGGGACGGCCCAAGGGAACTCCGAAACCCGAATTCAGTCTGGCCCCGGCTGCGGAGCGCCTTGGCCAGTTGCTCGGTCAAACGATAGGCATGGCACCTGATTGTGTCGGTGCCGAGGTCGCAAAACTGGTCGCCGATCTGCCGGAAGGCGAGGTGTTGATGCTGGAAAACGTCCGTTTCCATAAAGGGGAAACCGACAACGATGCCGCTTTCAGCGCTCAGCTTGCGGCGCTCGCCGACGTTTATGTCAACGATGCCTTTGGTACCGCCCACCGAGCCCATGCTTCCACCGAAGGCGTCGCGCGGATCTTATCGCCGGCGGTAGCCGGTTTCCTGATCGAAAAGGAACTGCGCTATCTCGGTCAGGCGATTGCCGAACCGGTTCGTCCTCTGGTGGCGGTGCTCGGCGGCGCCAAGGTGTCCGATAAATTGCCGGCCATTGAAAGCCTTCTTGAAAAAGTCGATGTTCTGATAATTGGCGGCGGCATGGCTTATACCTTCCTCAAGGCCAAGGGGTATGATCTTGGTCATTCCCTTATCGAAGAAGAACGGCTCGGCATGGCCGCCGAGCTGATGCAGCGCGCCGCCACCAAAGGGGTTGCCCTGCTTTTACCGGAAGATCACGTGGCTGCCAGTGAGTTCAAGGCCGATGCTGAAAGCAGAATCTGCGGCAACGATGATTTCCCCGCCGGCTGGATGGGGCTGGATATCGGACCGAAAACCGTCGCCCGGTTCAGCGAGGTGTTGAGCAAAGCCGGTACCGTGGTATGGAACGGCCCCATGGGGGTATTCGAATTCGACGCCTTTGCCAAAGGAACCTTTGCCGTGGCGCAGGTTCTGGCCGATTCAAAGGCGGTTTCCATCATCGGCGGCGGGGATTCGGCGGCGGCGGCCAAAAAATCCGGACTGGCGGACAGGATGACGCATATTTCCACGGGCGGCGGCGCTTCGCTGGAGTTTCTTGAAGGGAAAGAGCTTCCGGGCATTGTTGCCTTGACCGACAAGTGACCGGCCTGCCACTGCCTGGCCGGATTTTTCAAAATCCCGTTTATGGCAATCGTCCATCCTGCTTTTTCGGGTGAAAGAAACTTAACGTGTGTTTCGCGCCGGGCCGGCGCCGAAGCATGGCATACATTGTTCAGAGGGAGAAGATGCGCAGACCCTTTATTGCCGGAAACTGGAAGCTGCACAAGACGACCGCGGAAGCTGTTACCCTGGTGAAAGCCCTCGAGGCCGGACTGGCCGATGTCACCGACCGCGACATTGTTGTCGCGCCGGTTTTTACGGTCCTGACATCCGTGTCATCGGCTCTGGGCGATAGCAATATCGCTGTAGCCGCCCAGAACTGTTTTCCGGAAATGCAAGGGGCCTATACCGGGGAAGTCTCCCCCCTGCTCCTCAAAGATGCCGGGTGCCGTTATGTTATTGTCGGTCATTCGGAGCGGCGGCAACTGTTTGGCGAGACGGACGGTTTTATCAATCGCAAACTCAAGGCGGTGGTCGATACGGGGCTGACAGCGATATTCTGTGTCGGTGAAACCCTGGAGGAGCGCGAGCAGGGGCGCACTTTCGAGGTTCTTGAAAAGCAGTTGCGCGGTGGCCTGGAAAACCTCCTTAGAGACGCCATGGCAAGGGTTGTGGTGGCGTATGAGCCTGTCTGGGCGATCGGTACGGGAAAAACCGCCAGCGCTGCGCAGGCGCAGCAGGCGCATGCCTTTATCCGGGATTTGCTATCCAGGCTGTACGACGCCGATCTTGCCTGCAGGATCCGCATTGTGTATGGGGGAAGCGTCAAACCTGACAATGTTGACGGGCTCCTGTGTCAGCAGGATATTGACGGTGCCCTGGTTGGTGGCGCCAGTCTCAAGGCTGAGGATTTTATCCGCATTGTCCGTTTCCTGCCTTCCTGAGGCAGAGCGAAATGCACAGATGGCTCAGCGCTTTTCCCCGATTTTTTGCCGGAGCCGGTTTTTCCTTCATGAAAGCCTCGCGTAGCGGCCTCGCCTGTAGAAGTGAGATCCAGCCGGCATAGGGGCTTTTCATTCGCCGGTTTATGTGCTAAGTTCGGCCTTTCCGAAAAACTTACTCGTCAGGAGTTGATGAAGATGGTGACCCTTTTAATCGTTTTACACGTCCTGGTTTGTATAGCTCTCATCGCTATCGTTCTGCTGCAGGGTGGCAAAGGTGCGGAGGTCGGCGCGGCCTTCGGTGGCGGCGGCAGCCAGACGGTCTTTGGAGCGCGCGGTGGCGCCAGTTTCATGGGCAAGCTCACCACCGGAGCAGCGGTCGTGTTCATGCTGACCAGCCTGGTATTGGCCTATTTTTACAAAATTCCGGGTGTCGAAAGCATCATGCCTGCCAGCATGACGACTCCGGCGGCCGTGGAACAGGGTGGCCCTGCCGAAGCGGCTCCCGCAGCCAGCGTCCCGGCGCAGGAGTCTGGTCCGTCTGCAGACTAGTATCCATCCGGAAGCTCCGGATGAAAACAAAGTAAATGCGTTTTCAACCCAATTTCATGTTGACAGATTTTTGTCAAAACAGTATAAAGTTCTTCGCTTAACGCCGAAGTGGTGGAACTGGTAGACACACCATCTTGAGGGGGTGGCGGGCGAAAGCCCATGCGAGTTCGAGTCTCGCCTTCGGCACCAGAAATTATCAAGGCCCGCAATCAGCGAGATTGCGGGCCTTGTTTTTTTTTAGCCGTTTGGATGTCCGGGTGTCGAAGGGCGTAAAATATTACGGATTTACCTGGGTATCATTATGCAGGACAGGGAACAACCGAGAGACCGTGCTTTTTCTACCGGAAAGAAATCATCCCGCGCCTGTCCGGTTTTGGCTTGAGTGGTTACCTTGATGAGATTGAAGCCGCCGATTTCAAGAGCCTTGGCAACAGAGGATGAATCCGCTTGTGGCGATTTGGATTCATTGACAGCGACGCAGCATGCTTCGTGGCATGCGAGTATGGCAAAACGGCCCTGTCTCCACGGGCGAAAATCGCCCTGCGGGGTTTTGAACGCCATGGCGCTCATGCAACGTTCAAAAAGTCTCTCAACTGCTATGTGGATGTCCTGAGGCGAAGCCTGGAGGCCGATGATCAGGGCATCTGCGGAGAACATGGAGCGAGCAACGGCATGCGCGTCATCCTCGGGTAAAACACACTCGCCGCATGGAAAACACTTGTGGCATTTTTGACAGGACTGGATAGCCAGGCCATGAAGGTTGATCCAGGCGATTTCATGAGGGGCGGGTATGCCGTCACAGATTCCCTTGAGCAGATCCTGTGTGGCCGATTTTTCATCGCTGCAACCATTCAGAACGAGAACTTTCATGGAATCCCCCCATTGACCCTTCGCAGTACGGCTACGACTGCATCTAAAGCCAGGTGGCAATATTCTGAACCTTTATGTCTTTGAAAAAATCAATTTTCAAACTATAGCCAGAAGCATCGAGGATGCAACTGTCGGGTGGGAATTTTTCCGGGCAGACGGCTGAAGCGCCTTTTTGCGCCGAGAGTGCGCCCGATCAGCCGATCAATTGCTGTATTTACTCCGCCATTTCAATCCCGTTACGGCGGCTGTAGTCCGTGAGGACCCCGAGTTGTTCGGCCCGGAATTTGATTTTGCACACTGCGGTTGCTGAAGAAAATCCGTGAAGAGACTCACAAAGATATGGATTGCTGCAGATGACGGGGCGGTTGTTGTCTTTCGCGATTGCGAATCTTTTAAAAATGAGGGGATATCAAGGTTTGTAACGTAATGTAAGAAAACCGGGCTGTTCGTCATGACGATCAGCCCGGTTGCGCAATCGAAAACAATAGTATCTAGTTTTCATCCGGAAACGGCCCTTTTTCGCCATGACGGCGTCAATCCGCAGGCTTGCTTGTGCGGCGTACCGATGTACGCCTCCGCGCAACCCCTTGATTCCCTTGCCACAACGAAAAATTGCTCGTTTCCCATATGAAAACTACGCTGTATCCATCCGGAATTTCCGGATGGATACTATCTAAAGAGGGCCTATTTGGTGCGGGCCGGTATGGTGCCTTCTTCATCCGAAATGATGATTTCCACCCTGCGGTTCATCTGACGGCCGGCAGTCGTGTTGTTGGTGGCCACCGGGAAGTCCTCTCCATAACCATGAATTTCAATGCGTGACGCTTCTATCCCCTTGTCGATCAAAGCACGGCGCACGGCAAGGGCACGCCGTTCGGACAGAACCTGGTTGTATTCCGCGCTACCAGTGCTGTCGGTAAATCCTTCGATCATTACCTTGCGTGTGGGGTATTCCGTCAGGAATGCGGCCAGTTTATCGACCGTGACGATACCGCCCGGTTTCAGGTCAGCCTTGTTGACATCGAATACCACATCGCCAAGGGTCATCACCAGCCCCCGGTCCGCTTTGACGGCTTGCAGCTCGGCCATTTCCTGCTCGAGCTTGGCGGCTTTTTCCCGGGCTTCAGTGGCTTCAGCCATGGCTTTTTCCGCCGCCAGGCGCTGTTCGGTCGCTTCCATGGTCGCTTGTTCGGCGGCGGCTTTCTGGGCTTCGGCCTCCTTCAGAGCCTGCAGGGCCGCTTCTTTTTCGGCAGCTGCACGCTGCTCGGCAAGACTGGCCTCGGTGGAGCGGGCTTCTAGCAGAACCTTGTTACGTTCGGCACTCGCCTGTTCGATGGCCGCTTCGGCGATTTTCTGATTGCCGATTTCCTGGGCAATGGCCGAATGCTGTTTGGACAGGTAGGCCTGATGTTCCACCGTGGCCAGATCCGCTTTTTGCTGGAAGGATGTTTCCGCCTGGGTGAGGGCCATTTCCGCTTTTTTCAGCTCCAGTGCCGCGTTACGGATCACCGTGGGATTGGCCTGAGCTGCCTTGTAGGCGGCCCTGGCTTCCTCCAGGGCGGCATTGGTTGTAACTTTTTGCGCACATCCGGACAGGGCCATGGCCGCCAACATGATCCCGGTTATGCCGGTGGCGATTTTGTAGCTGCGGATTCGGATAGTCATGGGGTTACCTCCGGTTTTTAAGAAAAAAGGCTGTTATTGAGGAAGTTTGCGTTGAATTTCTTCACGCAGAATATCAATACTCTTTTGCAGTTCGTCCACGGCTTTCTGGGTTTTTGCCGTACCGCTTTTGGCTTCCGCCAGTTTCGCGTCGACCTCAGCCTGTTCAAGCAGGTGCTCGGCCTTGACATAGTCTTTAGCGGCGATAGCCGTCTTTGCAGCATCTACCTTGTTCTGCGATGCCTGCAGTTCCAGTGGCGCGTATTCGTAGGCGCCGGCGGCTGTCGCCTTGTCCACCGCGGCCTGGGCAAGGGCCATCTGGCTGGTTGGTGGTTGCTTGGCCGGCGCGCATGCCGCCAGAGCCGCTACGGCCATACTTACAATAATAGTTTGTTTGCAGGTGCGCACATTCATGATGTCTACCTCCATCGATTCTGGTTGACCACTGTAGTCCGGCGCAAAGGTCACCCGACCTTGCCGGGCCAGGCAAGTTGCAAAGTGCATAGGTTTTTAGAGAGTATTTCTTATTAACATTATCATGTCGTTATGCCGTTTCAAGAGCTTGGCAGGATTTCGGGGTATAATAAAAAATA
>Ga0265295_1000209_pt1 | contig 121323 bp, 104 predicted proteins | sample Munlansysbiofilm_FD_192503 | JGI IMG/M metagenome (GOLD analysis project Ga0265295, IMG submission 192503) | Leachate microbial communities from a municipal landfill in Southern Ontario, Canada - Methane capture system biofilm | ecosystem: Engineered > Solid waste > Landfill > Unclassified ...
ACTTCACGTCTATATTTAGTGACTAAAATCAAGTGATACGACAACATAAAGACTGAATGTAAATTCGTGTCTAATTTTAACATTATATAGCCTTCTTTCCGTAATGATACCGAATGTTTATTATATTTATATTATACCATATTTTATATATAATAATCAATCTCAAAAATAAAAAGAATCAATCTTCTTCTTTTTTCATTATTGAGGGTCTGTCGTGATATTTTTGCCATCCATATCACCTGATTTCACTATTATTATACCCCTTTTTAATGAAATCTACATGGTGCAAAAAAAAATCAAACATCTTTTAATAATGCTTGATTTTCCTTGTTTAAAGATGCTTAGTCACTAATGTTAAGTATTCAATAAATCTGTACAAGTAGTGTTGGTTATTTTGATCTAGTAATAACGATATATGAATTCTATCATGCAAATAACTCAGTTTGATGTTTGCATCTACTTCGCTGGCATACAAAAACAACGACTCTCCGTTAATGGTTTGTGAGACTTCCACCGATAACACAAGTGTAACATCGGTGGTAGACTTAATCGTTTTTTCAACGCCTAATTTAGCAGATAATTTCTTAAAGACCTTTTCATACATATAGATGATGAGTTCATCATCCACTGTACCGAATCGATCTTCAAGTTCTATTTGAAGGTTTTTAACGTCATTTAAAGTATTTAACCCACTGATTCTTTTGTGAATCGCAACCCTAACTTCATCATTGTCGATAAAATCTTTACTGATGTGTCTGTTTGATAGCACCAAATCTTTTTCTTCTTTAGGCTCAGGTTTTTGGACGCCTTGTTTTTCATCCATAGTCTCCTCTAGTAACCTTAAATACATTTCCATCCCGACTGTATCGATAAAGCCGCTTTGTTCGCCACCTAAGATGTCGCCTGCGCCTCTTATAGATAAGTCACGCATCGCAATCTTAAACCCAGAACCTAATTCAGTAAAATCTTGAATGGTTTTAAGACGTTTCATTGCGTCTTCAGTCATGACTTTGTGTCTTGCATACATCAAATATGCATAAGCAATTTTGTCGCTTCTGCCGACGCGACCTCTAATTTGATAAAGCTGTGATAATCCAAGGGTATCCGCATCATGAATTAAAAGCGTATTTGTGTTTGGAATATCGATGCCGGTCTCGATGATGGTGGTAGAAACCAACACATCAAACTTACGGTCTATAAAATCTGTGATGACGTCTTCGATTTTGTCTTTAGACATCTTTCCATGTGCAAACGTTACTTTTGCATCTGGCACCAATAGTTGAAGCTTTTTGACTACCAGTTCGATATCAGAAACTTTATTGTATAAGTAAAAAACTTGTCCCGCTCTAGAAAGCTCCCGTTCGATGGCTTCTTTGATGATGGCATCTTGTCTTTCGACCACGTAGGTTTGAATTGGATATCTGTTTAAAGGTGGGGTTTCAATCATGGATAAATCCTTTATGCCCATAAGCGCCATTTGTAGTGTTCTAGGGATTGGCGTCGCAGACAAAGATAAGCAATCTATGTTGATTCTCATTTCCTTAATACGTTCTTTATGTTCGACCCCAAAACGCTGTTCTTCATCAATGATTAATAGACCTAAATCTTTAAATTTAATGTCCTTTGACAACAAGCGGTGTGTGCCGATAATCACGTCCACAAGCCCTTTTCTGAGCCTATCTAAAACATCGGTTTGTTCACGTTGTGAGACAAACCTACTTAAGAGTTCTACCGTCACACCAAAGGACTCAAATCTTTTTTTAAAGGCGTAGAAATGTTGTCTAGCAAGCACAGTCGTAGGCACTAAATATGCCACTTGTTTATCTGAGATTACAGCCTTGAATGCTGCCCTCATCGCCACCTCTGTTTTACCATATCCCACATCGCCAATCAAAAGCCTGTCCATTGGCTTTTTGGACTCCATGTCTCGTTTTACCGAATCAATAGACTTTAATTGATCTAAGGTTTCATCAAATTCAAAGTTAGCTTCAAAGGCTTGTTGAAGTTCATTGTCTTTGACAAATTCATACCCAACAGCTTGTTCTCTTTCTTTATATAATGCGATGAGTTTATCAGAAATATCTTTAAGTTTATTCTTAACTTTTTTCTTTGTATTAGACCACTGATTGGTGCCTAATTTGGTCAGTTTCGGTTCATGTCCATCTTTGGATGAATACCTTAAAACTTTATCGATTTGGTCGACAGGAATATATAAATAATCCGTCCCTTCATAAGCAATGTGTAAGTAATCTTTAATGGTGCCTGACAGCTCCATTTCTTTTAATCCCAAATACTGACCAATGCCGTAATCATAGTGAACCACATAATCCCCTGTCTTTAGTTCTTCGATTGAGGAAATTTTGACTGCTTCAGACATCACAGATTTATATCTAATTTTGCGTTTATTATTTTTATAATCGAATATATCTGATTCATTCAAAACAGATAATCCGTGTTTAACCAAATCAAAGGCTAGTAGCGTTTCAGGATATAAAATATTCACCGCATCTTTTTGAATGGTTTCAGGATTAACGATGTAATCGATTTGTTTAGATTCTAAAAGGTCTTTCAGCTTTTCATATCTTGAGGGTTGTTGAATCCCAATTAAATGGGTATAAGGTTCTTTTTTAACTCTATCGATATAAGCTTCATAATTACCTTGGTAAGTAATGCTGTCTCTTGCGTGAATGGTGATATCTGAAGTCACCCCAACCCTTGTAAAACCACTGATCTCAATATGAGGGTATTGATAGAGTTCATCCAGCTTTAAATAAAAGGGAATGTCTAAAAAGTTTCTGCCTTTGTAGGTTTTAACATATTCCTCTAAATCTAACAACATTCGGTCTTGGTTCTTTGCCATCTTATACTTGTCTATGAAATAGATTTTTTTATTTTCTACAAAATCGAAAATAGAATGGTTAGAATCTTTAAAAAACGGCATATAAAAATTAAGACCATCTAAGTTTTTTCTTTGATAAAGCTGATCTAAATCTTGATTCATTTTTTGACTTTCTAAATCAGACAGTGTTTTTTTACTGAAAAATGCTTCTACTGCATCTATGACGAGTTCTTTTTCTTGATCATCAAAAAAGAGTTCGTTCATGGGTAATATTTTAATGCTAGACACTTCACCAAAAGTAAGTTGAGTATCCGGTTTAAACAGTTTAATCTTTTCTACTTCATCAAATCCTGTGTAAATACGATAAGGAGCCTCACTGCCAATTGGAAAAATATCAATAATATCTCCTTTAACACCGAATTCTCCCGTTTTTAAAACGGTATACTCACGTTTATATCCGTGGTTGACTAAATACGTTATAAACGCGTTTTGATCGATGATGTCAAAAACGTTAATCACTTTTATCGAAGAAAGCCATTTATCGATTGAATGGTTTTTTCGGAGGATGCCTGTTTGATGGGTGACGACAATTTTTTTCTGTTTATCAAGTAGTGTGCCTAGTGCATATATGCGTTCAATCTTAAACTCAATTGAAGTCAATGCCAAAAGCGAGGTTAGGATTTCATCTGAAGGGTAAAAGAGGACATCGTTGTCTTCTAATAATAACGATAATCCATCATAGTAGAGTTGTGCCATATACAAATTAGGTAGGACCACAAAAATGGTATCTTCACTATTTAAAAAATCACTCGCAATGAGTGTCATATTATAAGGGTCATTCGTTTGATTCAAAACCAGATTATCCTTTTTGTTTAAGATGGTTTCATGAGGGTATAATGCTTTAAAATACTTCAAAAATGGTTTCATAGGTCACCTCGAGACGACAAAATCCGGACGTCTTAGGAAGACGCCGGGGTGTTGTATTTGGTCATAATATCGACAAAAGGTTTTTGTTCGATAAATTCAATTAAAGCGTCTTTAGCATATTGATAACTAATAGACATTTCGGTTTGTTCAGCTTTTGAAAACTTTCCTAAAACATGTGCACACAGCGCTTTATCTGTGCCGGAAATACCAATTCGAATACGTTTAAACGATTGAGATCCAAAGTGTTTAACTAAATCTTTAATGCCGTTGTGTCCGCCTGAAGACCCTTGCATACGGAGTCTTAGTTTTCCTAGGTCAAGCGCAATATCATCGTAAACTACCATGATATCTTCAAGTTCTATTTTATAAAACTGCTTAACTAAAATGGCAGATTCTCCTGATAGATTCATAAAAGTCGATGGTTTTAATAGGATGATTTTTTCTAAACCATATTGTGTACTCGCGATTTCACCTTTAAAGGCTTTATCCAATTTAAACGTGACATTTAAGTGCTTGGCTAACAAATCAATGACTTCAAACCCAACATTATGTCTCGTTTTTTCGTATTGTTTACCGGGATTTCCAAGTCCAATAATCAGTTTCAACTTCTGTGGACTTCGTAGATGTTTTCGAAGATTTGGCTAATAGGTTCGTCGTCTATAATATGTAAGACAGCTTTTCCAAGTAATTGGCCAATCGAAAGTTGAACGACTTTAGGATAGTTTTCAATGTTATCAACCACAACCGTATTGGTGACAACCACTTCTTTAATAGGGGAATTACTAATGCGTTCTAATGCATTGTTTGAAAACAAGGCGTGCGTCGCTGCTGCATAAACGCAGTCTGCGCCTTTTTTGAGTAGGGCCTCGCTACCTGCAACAAGTGTGCCACCTGTATCAATAATATCATCTACCATAATACAAGTTCTACCTTCCACATCCCCAATAATATTCATGACCTCAGCTTTGTTAGCTTCTGGTCGTCGTTTATCAATAATGGCGATTGGGGCATTGAAGAATTTCGCAAAACTTCTAGCACGTGTCACGCCACCGTGGTCAGGTGAGACGATGGTAACATTTTTTAGGTTTTGTTCGAGAAAATGCGTAGCCAATAAAGGCATACCAGGGAAGTTGTCAATTGGTATATCAAAGAACCCTTGAATTTGTGCCGCGTGTAAATCGATACAGATCACACGGTCAACCCCTGAAACTTGTAATAAATCTGCAATTAACTTCGCTGTGATAGGCTGTCTGGATTTTGCTTTTCGGTCTTGTCTAGAATACCCATAGTAAGGCATTAAAATCGTAACGCTCGCTGCACTGGCTCTTTTAAGTGCATCCGTGAAAATGAGAATTTCCATGATGTGGTCATTGACCGGTTTAGATGTTGGTTGAACGACAAACACATGGTGTCCTCTTACGGATTCAGGTATGTTTATTCCAATTTCACCATCTGCAAATCTTGTGATATCACACGGTGAAATCGGAATGCCTGATGCTTCACTGATTTCTTGTACGAGTTTCGGATTGGAAGACAACCCAAATAGTTTCACTTTTTTTCCATCAATAATTGACATAATAATTACCCCCTCATATATTAATTATAACAATTTTTAGTGTTCTTGTGTAAGTATGCATGTGAGATTTTCAAAACTATTTAAAAGCTTGATTGTTTTCTCTGTTGGATTAATCAAATATAGGGTTGACCCACTACCAGACATATACACTTTAAGTCCCTTTTCAATTAACTTTTCATACAACGCTTTAAACCCTGAATTCGCGTTTAAAGCAGGTGTTAATAAATCGTTAAATATCGAGTCAAAACGTCCGTTTAAAAAAGAGTCATAGGCCTGTTCAAAGTCATGGTTAGTGTTTGATTTATAGTGATGAAATACGTCTTTAGTTAATAGTTCAATGCCTGGTAGAATTAGCAAAATCGATCTAAGCTTAGAGGGCGTTTCGAGTAGTTTGATTCTATCCCCTCTACCTTCAATGATTGCTCTTTGATTGTGTAATGTAAAAAGTGTGTCTGAGCCTAACTCATTCGCAAGACTTTCTTGGGTTTCTATATCTAAGTTTAGTCTAAACAACTGATTCACACCTCTGATGGTTGCAGATATATCTGCGCTTGCACCACCCAATCCTGAACCAATCGGTATCACTTTATTTAGCTTAACAGAGACATTTTCCTGAATATTAAAACGTTTTTTCATTAAGTGGATTGTTTTTAAAATACTGTTGTTTTCAATCGCTATATTGGATATAACTTCTGTCTTATCTGATATTGAAAACTCAAGCGTGTCATAATAATCGAGCGGAATCATAAGGCTTTTGAGTTCGTGATATCCATCCGTTCTTTTACCTTTTACTTCTAAAATGATATTCAATTTTGCATAGGCTTTTTCTGTCATATTACCACCCGTTAGATAACTTGACGAAGTCTTCAACCGATAGGCCTTCAGCTCGTGTAAACTGATCGTATTTTTCATCGATCTTTTTCAGTTTAATAAGAAGGTCTGTTTTGTTTAGTTTTGATGGTTCTTCTAGATTGTTCAAGAGGGTTTTTCTTTTTTGGGTGAACGAGTTTTTTACCAATTTTCTGAACTGATCCATGTCTTCAATTTGGGTTTGATAGAAAGACTGTTTGGTCAGTTTAATCACCGTACTGTCAACATTAGGGGCTGGGTAAAAAGCTGTGCGTTTGACTTGGGTGATCTTTTCTACTTTCGCTTGTGATTGTACTAAAACACTCACAGCGCCATAGTCTTTGCTGTTTGGTCCACTTGAAAGTCTATCAGCAACCTCTTTTTGAATGAGAAGGGTGGCCTCTATTACCTCTTTAGTTTCAAGTAGTTTAAAAATAATTGGCGTGGTGATGTAATATGGGATATTGGCAATGACTTTAACGTTACTTAATCCTTTATCCAAGATGAATTGATCTAAGTCAATTTCTAATATGTCCTCAAAAACAATCTCTAGATTGGAATTTAAAGATACAATTGGATTTAAATATTCAGTTAAAGATTGGTCGATTTCAAAAGCATAGACTTCTTTTGCATTTTTAACCAAGTGCTTGGTTAAAGCGCCTCTACCTGGCCCAATTTCAATCACAGTATCCGTGATTTGCACTTTACTGCCTGAGATGATCTTCTTTAAGGTTGTTTCACTTTTTAAAAAGTTTTGACCAAACTTTTTTTTAGGTTTCGAGTTCATTTAGTGCCTCCAAAATATCCTTTTGCTTATAACCAAAGAGTGTGAGTCTAGGTAATAAGTTTTTACCATTTACATAGCCAATAGATAAATACTCACAAAGCTTAAGACGTTTAATCTTTGAGGTTTTATCGCCTATCAAACCTAAATCTAACAGAAAATCAAAAGTTAAGTCTGACTGATTGAGTGGTTCTTTGACTAAATCAAGTGATGCTTTTAAAAACTCACGATTAACGTGTTCAATCCCGACTTTCTTTCCGTTATACGAGGTAGAATTTTCTTTGTTTATGAATATATGCTTGCATGAAGGTAATCGATTGGTAATGATTCGTCTTAGTCTTTCCCCTGCATTGTCTGCATCTAATAGTAAGATGATTTCATTATTTAAGGATAACTGTTCTAATTGTTCTAAAAATGCTTCTGTGATGGCTGCGCCATTGGTCATCAGGATATTTAATTCAGAGTCAATTTCTTTAAGTCTGTTATAATCGTGTCTACCTTCTACCACATATATTTTACTCATGATTAGACCTATAGTACAATTTCCGGTCTGTCTTCATCCCAGAAGTTGACAAACCTTTGATGATTGGGGAAACTTGATCAAGTGAAATCACTTCATTATTTGCCTTAAGAATTAAAATGTTAGAAGCTAGTATGTCGAACTCCTCAATGAGATAAGTACGTTGAGTTACTTGGTCAATTTTATAATGATACTCCGATAGTTTCGGTTCGTAAACAAAGTTAAACATCTTTTCTGACTCGTTTGTGTTGACTTCAATATAATCAAATAATTCCCGCTTTAAAAACGACAAACAAAGCGTTTTTAGAATGTCATCTTCACTATGAGAAAATCTTTTTATTAAGCCATTTACATAATAATCGTCTAGTTCAAAGTACGCATTTTCTTCAAACCCATTTTCGATGATGGTTAAAAGATAACTAGCGTAATCATCTTTTAGTTTCTGTGCCTGATAAAGGTCTAAGATTCTTTTATAGATCTTTTCTAACATGATTTCATATGAACGAGCAACTGGGTGATAATAGACTTGCCAGTACATATGATATCTACTCATCAAATAGTTCTCAATCGCGTGAATAGCACCTTCTTTAAAGACAACCAATTCGTCTTTGATTGTAAGCATTCTAAAAATTCTATCCTTGTCTAACTTCCCGTAAGATGCCCCTGTATAATAGGCGTCGCGTTCTAAATAATCCATTCTGTCGATGTCTAATTGCGAAGAAATTAACTGTTCGATAATCTTGAATTTATTCATTTTTAAGATGACACTAGAGATATCTGAAGCGAGACTTGTATGAGCTTTGTTCAAGACTTTATTGATTTCAGTGTTACCTTGAATGATTTTTGTTGTGGATATTTCGTGACCTAACATAAAAACATGTTCAAAAGCATGTGAATAAGGCCCATGTCCCACATCATGAAGAAGCGCTGAGCATAAGAATAAAACCTGTTCGTATTCGCTTAAGTGCGTTTGTAAGATTTCAATGTCTTGAAGGGCTTTAAACGCTAAAGCATACACCCCTAAACTGTGTGAAAACCTTGAGTGTTCTGCCCCATGGAACACCATAGATACGCCTGATAATTGGCGTATTCTTCTCAAGCGTTGAAACTCTTTAGTGTCAATCAAATCCGAAATCACTTTATGTTTGACTTGAATATAGCCATAGATTGGATCTCTGAATACCTTTTTAGTTTTGAGTGTTTCAAACATACTATCCCTCTATTCTTAAAAAAAAGCCTATGTGAGTAGGCTTATTTAGTGATTGAGTAAGCTTTAACAAGCTCACATAAATCGCCATTAGATAATTCAAAAGCAGCACCATCGTCGGTGTCTAAGTGACAGTCTAAAGCGTATTTAGAGGATACACGGCATAAAACATTATCTAAGATGCCGCCTTTTTTCCCGTCGATTTTAATAGAAACAACTTCGCCATCTTTTACATCGAATTGTTTCGCATCTTCTAGTGAAAAATGAATGTGTCTATCAGCAACAATCACACCTTCAGATAATTCAACTTCGCCAGCAGGTCCTACAAGCTTACATGCACCAGATCCTTTAACATCTCCAGATGATCTAACAGGGGCTACAAATTTGCCTCTGATTGCATCACTTCTTGAGATTTCTACTTGTGAGGCTGGTCTAACTGGTCCTAAAATTCTAACGCCAGCTAAAAGCTTTCCTGCGGGTGAATACACATCAACTTTCTCGTTGGCAGCATATTGTCCAGGTTGACTAAGGTCTTTAAAAGGCGTTAGTTCATAGCCTTTACCGAATAGTGTTTCTAAGTGTTCTTGTGTTAAGTGTAGGTGTCTTCCAGATACACCAATTGGAATATTTTTCATTTTTTTACAAATCCTTTCTATTTACGCAACAATTATAGCACTATTTGTTTTATAAAACAACTAAGGAGGTATTCTTGGTGAATATATATTCACCTTTAGTTTTTTGAATTTGAGTTCACTGTTTTTTAGTGATATAATGAGTCTATCAAACAGGAGGCACAATATGGATACTATTTTTACGAAAATCATCAAAAGAGAAATCCCGGCAAACATTGTTTATGAGGATGAAACCGTCATTGCTTTTTTAGATATCACACAGGCCACAAAAGGGCATACTTTAGTAGTTACAAAACACCCTTACAAGGACATCTTTGAGCTTCCACAAGAGGTTGCTTCACACGTTTTTAAAGTAGTTGTAAACCTTTCAAACGCAATCAAAAAGGCGTTCAATCCAGTCGGATTAAACACCTTAAATAATAATGGTATTTTCGCTTCACAAAGCGTTTTTCATTTTCATATTCATATCATACCTAGGTATGAATCCGATGACCTTGAAAACATGAAGATGGTGAATCACTCAAACAGTCTTACTAAACAAGACTATGAGACAACCAAACAATCCATTCTTAACGCTTTATTGTAAACTTAACCCCTGAATCGACGTTTTCTACGGTAAGCGAATAGCCAAATTTATTGAAGGTTTTCTGTACAATCGACATACCTATGCCGAATTGTCCACGAGAACCTTTTTCATATGGTTTAAACCCTTCTTTGATATACTTTTCTTCTATTGATGGGCCGTCGTTATAGATGGTTAGACAATGATTTTTAAGCGTAATGTCAATCCGTGTTTGCGCATATCTTGAAGCGTTGTCTATCAAGTTTTCAATCGAAGTATAGAAGTATTCTCTCACACCTTGAAAACTTGTGTCATCTAAATCAAGATTAACCTCTAAATGGTTTAGCCTTAATTTATTGTTGAAGTAGACTTGTCCGATGACTTCTTTCATCAAGACAGTCTCAACACTTTCTTTTACTTCCAAGGTCGCGATTTTAGACAACTCTAGCAGCATTTTAACTTTGCTTTGGAGTTTCTCTGTTTGTTTGATGATGATTTTGGCATCTTCAACTTCCGTTGTGCCATCCAAGATGGCCTCTGCGTAAGATTGGATTACTGAGATTGGCGTTTTCAAATCATGTGAAACATTTTGAAACATTTCTTGTTTTGTTTTTTCATTTTCTTTGATTTCAAGTCTCAAGGTTTCTATGGCTTTTGATAGTTCTGAAATTTCATCTTTACCGTTTAAATAAACCTTGTTTTCATAACCCGTATTTGTAAATTGTTTAACTTCTTTTTGAAGGTATTTAATTCTCGAAGTTAGGTTTCTGCTCCATAAGGCAATGGCTAAGTTTCCGAGTAGAATGATTACCGAAAAAGTCATGAAGGTCCCAAAAAATGTCATAAGAACTTCTTCTTTAGCGGTTGCTGCTTTTACGGAATCAATATACGTGTTGTCCATCACACCAATATAATATTCGGTGGTTGTTTCATTAATGACGTTTTTAGGTGATATAGACAAATAAAAGGTGGTGTTGGCGTTACTATAAATAAACTCACCTAAATAAGCTGCTCTTATCACACCATCGTATAAGGTTTGATCATTGTTCATCATGTAAGAGGCATTTGGTGAAATGTATCGGTTAGTGACTGCTGCATCAAAAGTAGATATTTTATTGACTGTAATGAGAATATACCCAAGATAATCTTCAGTTTCTCTTGGATTGTCGATGGTTGCTTCAACATAGTTGTCCACTTCGTTTCTGGCTAATCCTAAATATACACTTTGATAATTTTTAAACGTGATAAATCCAAAAATTAAAGCAGATAAAAATGTGACCGTCGAAAACAAAATAACGAGTTGTATGGATAATTTATACTGTCTCATTATAACAATCTATAGCCATAACCATAAATGGTTTCTATCATCAATTTAGGCATTTTTTGTCTTAGTCGTCTAAGTAGATCGTCAACCACCCTATCAGAACCAAAATAATCTGGACCCCAAACATGGCTCAAGATTTGTTCTCTAGAAAATGCTTGATTAATGTTTTCAATGAAAAACAACATCAATTCAAACTCTTTATTAGTCAACTCAATCGTTTCTTCTGCTTCTTTGATGATACGTTTTTCTATGTTGATTTCATATACATCGTATTTCAAAATATTCGTACTTTGACGATTGGCTCTTTTTAAAATCGCTTTTACACGCAAAATAAGCTCTCTAGGAGAGTATGGTTTTGCTAAATAATCATCGCTGCCTAGTTCAAGGCCTCTGATTTTATCTAAATCATGATCTCTGGCTGAGGTAAACATAACCGCTGCCTTAGGATTTTTCTTCTTGACTGCCTCGATAATGTCATAGCCATTAATATCTCCTGTAAGCATGATGTCCAATATCCATAAATCGACTTCATCTCCAACATGGGTGATTGCCTCTTCCCCAGACTCAAAGACGGTCACTTCAAATCCTTCTTTAATTAGATACTTTTTGATGATTTGAGATAGATCCAACTCATCTTCCACATAATAAATTTTCATAAAGTCACCTCTTTTTAATGAAGAAAGTGCCCATTTCGGGCACTTTCATTATATCATATGTTTTTAGGAGAAATTAAATGATATCTGTATGTTAGCATTATAGCCATAAAATATCGAACAAATATCAAATAATTGTGTCAAATTATGTTATTTGATTGTGGTGGTGTGCATGTATTGTACTAATACATCTGGAACTGTGATGGTCCCATCTTCGTTTTGATAGTTTTCCATAATGGCAATCATTGTCCTACCCACAGCTAACCCTGAACCATTTAAGGTGTGAACATACTCCGTTTTTGAATCTTTTGTACGTTTGAAACGAATGTTGCCTCTTCTAGCTTGATAATCTTCAGCATTAGAAATCGATCCTATCTCACGATAGGTGTTTTGACTTGGTACCCAAACTTCAATGTCATAAGTCTTAGCCATTGAAAACCCTAAATCCCCAGTAGATAGGCTTACTACTCTATAAGGGAGTTTTAATAGTTGAAGAACCTTTTCTGAGTTTTTTAACATCTTATCAAGTTCTTGGTAAGACTCTTCTGGTTTAGTGAATTTAATCAGTTCTACTTTATTGAATTGGTGTTGACGTAAGATGCCTTTAGTGTCTCTACCTGCTGAGCCTGCTTCACTTCTAAAAGCCGTTGTGAATGAGACAAACTTGAGTGGTAATAAATCCCCTTCGATAATCTCATCACGATACATATTGATGGTTGGGACTTCAGCTGTTGGGTTTAAGTACCAAGAAGCTTCGTCTGTCCCTACTTTGTATGAATCTTCTCTAAATTTAGGAAATTGTCCTGTAGCAAACATGCTTTCTTCATTCACGATAAATGGTGGTATTATTTCGGTATATCCATGATCTTCAGCATGTAGTTCCATCATAAATTGAATGAGTGAACGTTCTAATCTTGCCCCTAAGCCTCTGTCAATCACGAAACGCGATCCTGTTATCTTCGTTGCACGTTGAAAATCTAAAATACCAAGTTTTTCACCTAATTCCGCATGATCTTTTACTTCAAACTCAAAGGTCCTTGGTGTGCCCCATTTATATAGTTCTTGGTTGTCTTTTTCATCTAATCCGACAGGGATATCTTGATTAGGGATATTTGGTGTATTTAACAGTTGTTCTCTGATATAGAGATCTATCGCTTCAATCTTTAAATCTATTTCTTTTATCGCATCTCCCATAAGCCTTACAGACTCTTTAATAGGTTCGGTGTCTTCACCTTTTCTCGCCATTAATCCAATTTCCTTAGATTTTTGGTTTCGACTTGCTTTTAACTTTTCAACCTCTGCAATCAATTGTCGACGTTGTTCATCTTGTAAAACAACTTCCTTTAAATACGAAAAATCTTTGCCCCTCGTATTTAACCTTTCAATTGCTTCATCTAAATTTTCTTTGATCCATTTAATATCTAACATTTTGTTATCCTCCAATAATGAATAAAAAAGTCCTTAAAGAATATAATATTCTTAAGGACGAAATATCGCGGTACCACCTTAATTCTACTATTTCTAGTAGCACTCAATACTATTAACGCCAGCATGCGGGTGTGATTAGCACCTCTCCTGAGTAGATTTCCTAATGTCGTGTTTAGGGTTTTCATCAACCACCCATTTTCTAATAAACCGTCATAAGTACTTATCTCATTCATCGAATTGCTTATATTATAGCCTAAGCAATCAGAAATGTAAATATAGGATGGTCTCTATCTTTTCAAAAAGACTTGATTTGTTTCAAAAATTGGGTATAATTAGATTAAATTCGATGACTTAAGAGTAGTACTCATGAATTTAGTATAAAGCGAACTTGTGATAGTGGAAGACAAGGATACATGAATCATGCGGAATGGACTTTAGTAGAAGCAGGGTGAACAAAGTAGCCTGCGCCGTGCGCTCACGTTACAGGGCAAAAATATTAAAGTCTTAAATGACGGCGTATTTTTTGAGGAGAATACTATATTCTTAAATATTGGGTGGCACCACGTTAATTCGTCCCATGATGTCTTTTAGACGTCATGGGCTTTTTTTGTACCCAACCTCATCAATCACCTCATAAAGGCTCTTAAAAAGAAAAGAGGGTATTTATGGAATTCGGTATTTTTGGGGGACAGCTAGTCCCACCACACATTTTAAAAGCGGTAAAAGAAGTTGAGGCAGCTTATGACCTTTATAAAGATGATGCTGACTTCAACCGTGAGCTTCTAGAGCTCTATCACGAGTATGCAAACAGACCTAGTTTGCTTTATTATGCAAAAAATCTAACAGAGGCTTTAGGTGGTGCTAAAGTTTATCTAAAAAGAGAAGATTTAAATCATACAGGTGCACATAAGATAAACAACGTCTTAGGGCAAGCACTACTAGCAAAAAGAATGGGTAAAAAGAAACTAATCGCGGAAACGGGGGCAGGTCAACACGGCGTTGCTACTGCAACTGTAGCTGCATTGTTTGGCATGGAATGTGAAGTACATATGGGTGCGGTTGATATTGAAAAACAGGCATTGAATGTATACAAAATGAGGTTATTAGGCGCTAAGGTAGTCTCCGTTGATTTCGGTTTAAAAACTCTAAAAGAAGCCGTTGACAGTGCACTTATGACATGGAGTGAGCAATTGGAAGATACTTTCTATCTAATTGGTTCAGCAGTAGGCCCTCATCCCTACCCAACTATGGTTAGAGACTTCCAAAAAATCATTGGTGAAGAAATTAAATCTCAAATAATAGAAAAAGAAAAGAGATTACCAGACTATGTCATAGCCTGCGTCGGTGGTGGTTCAAATGCCATTGGTGCATTTTATCCATTTATCCAAGATCGAACTGTTAAGCTAATAGGCGTAGAAGCTGCTGGTAAAGGCCTTAATACAACTATGCATGCTGCCACTATGACCAAAGGCATAAACGGAGAAATTCACGGCATGTATACCAAAGTACTCATGGATGAGGGCAAAATCAGCGATGTTTATTCGATATCAGCCGGTCTGGATTATCCTGGTGTTGGTCCGGAACACAGTTATCTTAATGACTCAAAACGTGCAACCTATGTGGCGATTACCGACACTGAAGCAATCAATGCTTATCAGTTGCTCTCTTTGAAAGAGGGTATTATACCTGCCATTGAAAGTTCACATGCTGTAGCTTATGCCATTAAACTTGCCAAAACAATGTCAAAAGAACATATCATCGTTGTAAATCTTTCTGGTAGAGGCGATAAAGATGTTAAGCAAATTGCCAAAGCATTAGGTGAAGAAATTGTAGACTAAATAAGTATGACCACAGTTTTTAATAATCTGTGGTCATATTTTTATTTCGCTATGTTTACTAATTCATTAATTCTATTAGTCGTATCATCATCTATCCCATCGGTTTCATATCTTTTATCTCCAATGGTGAGACTATAAGCCGGAAAGACTTTTCTTAGTGATATCTCTATTGAATCCCCCACTTCAATTTTAAGATCAGTTATAATCTCTAAAAGTGGATTGAATTTATCAATATCTTCTTTGTTGATTACTATTTTGCGATAGTAGTGTTGTGGTGATATTAAATCACTTTTAAACCTAATTAAACTCTGATTCTCACTTGAAAACATCGTACGAATGACGTCAAAAATTCTATAATCGAGCTTTCTAAACTGTATGTCTTCTTCGCTTTCTACCAGTGTTATAAATGCCAAAAGCGATTCGGATGCTTCTTGATATTCTGTATCTTTTTGTTCATGATACCTGATGACCGTTTTATCTATCGGCATATATACGTAAGTTACCTCGTTGTTTAAATCAAGATAATAATTGTCTTCTATTAAAACAAGCCCTCCAGTTTTATCTTCATACCTTAACGATACTGAACGATACGCTAGATAACTATCTAAACTGACTTCTTTATACTCGTTTGAAACTTTTCGATAGGTATCCTTTTGACTTTCTTCACACCCTGATAATACCATTAAACTGAGTAGCACTACGATCCATATTCTTTTCATATTGTATTACAACAGAATAAAGATTCCATTGATTCCTCCCTAAGTGTATATAGCATCGAACGATTTTTTTCACTCTTTTAAAAAAGTAAAAAAATTAAATTCAATTAATCGTAATATTTCATAACTATTGTAGCCTCATCAAATCTAAAAATCAATCTTTTTTTTACTTGAAGTAGCAAAATGGTACTTATTTCAAAGAACTTGAATCAAATTACTCGATATAAATTCGTACCAATAGATTATTAGCTATTTCAATCGTAAAACCTATGTTTGGAATAATACTTATCAGTTGCTCTCTTTGAAAGAGGGTATTATCCCTGCCATTGAAAGTTCACATGCTGTAGCTTATGCCATTAAACTTGCCAAAACAATGTCAAAAGAACATATCGTCGTTGTAACTCTTTCTGGTAGAGGCGATAAAGATGTTAAGCAAATTGCCAAAGCATTAGGTGAAGAAATTGTAGACTAAAAAAATATGACCACAGATTATTAAAAACTGTGGTCATATTTTAATTTCTCTTGCTTATAGTGAATTATAAACTGTAGATTTATATATTATATATCAAATAAATCTTCTTTAACTTTCGGTGTTTCTTTTTCAGCTTCAACTTCTGCGATTTCAACCACTTTGTTGTGATCTTCCAATTTTAATGTTTCCTGTGTTATAACAGGGTCTATTAATTCTTCCTCAACTTCGTGAGGAACCATCGCAAGCGTTACAACACGATGATCATCTTTAAGTTGAATAAGTTTTACCCCTTGAGTGGCACGTTTGGTTTGTGAAATTTGTTGAACGTGTGTACGAATAACCATACCTTTATCAGAAACGATGATCACATCCATTTCTTCATCAACACTTCTTAAGGCTCTTAAGTTACCATTCTTCTCGGTAACATTCAGTGCTTTAACACCTTTACCACCACGAGTTTGAAGTCTATATTCATCAGCTAAACTTCGCTTACCAAAGCCTTTTTCTGTAACTACCAAAATTTCTTCTTTATCGCTCTTAATTGTAGTCATTCCAATGATTTCATCCGATTCATTTAAATCCATACCTCTAACACCTGTGGCAGTACGACCCATAGATCGAACATCATTTTCATCGAAACGAATGGCTTTGCCGTTAGTTGCACCTAGGATAACATTGGTTGTTCCATCAGTGGTTTTTACTGCCAATAATTCATCGTTTTCTTTTAACCCTAATGCAATAATACCATTGGTTCTAATGTGTTGATACTCTGAAACTGGTGTGCGTTTAACAATACCATTTTTAGTGGTAAAGAATAAAAAGCTGTTTTCACATTCAAAATCTTTAATAGAAGAGAATGTGACTAATTTTTCATCCTTATCAAACGACAATAAGTTCACAATCGGTAGACCTTTAGATTGTCTTGAGCCTTCAGGGATTTGGTACCCTTTAATCTTATAAACTCGCCCCTTATTCGTGAAGAATAAGTGATAGTAATGAGTATTGGTCATTTGCATGTGTTCGACAAAGTCATCATCGTGCATCTTAATGGCAGTAATGCCAACTCCACCGCGATTTTGAGCTTTGTATTCATCCATACTCATGCGTTTAATATAGCCATTATGCGTTACTGTAATAATGACATCCTCAACTGGGATTAAATCTTCATTTTCGATTGAAATGTCTAAGTTCAAACTCATTGTGGATTTACGAACATCCCCATATTTAGCTTTCACTTCTTGCAGTTCGTCACGAATGATTTGATGTTTTCTTGATTCACTTGAAATGATGTCTTTATAGTCAATGATTCTTTCACTTAAGTCTCTGTTTTCTTCCTTAATCTTTTCGATTTCTAGTCCAGTCAGACGTTGTAGTCGCATATCAAGGATCGCTCTTGCTTGTATTTCAGATAAATCATAATTAGCAATTAACGCATTCCTTGCTTCTTCACCTGTTGGTGATTTTTTAATCAACTCAATGACTGCATCGATGTCTTCTAGCGCAATCACTAGCCCATCTAAAATATGTTTTCTTTCTTCTGCTTTTCTCAAATCAAAAATTGTACGTCTTTGAATCACTTCTATTTGATGTTGCAAATAGTAGAAAAGGGCGTCTTTAAGCGTTATCATCTTAGGTTGTGCACCTACTAAAGCAATCATGTTAATCCCAAATGAACTTTGTAAGTCTGTGTACTTATATAGGTTATTAAGCATCACATGTGGGTTAACATCTTTTCTCAATTCAATGACAATTCTCATGCCTTTACGGTTAGATTCATCTCTTAAATCTGTAATACCTTCGACTATTTTTTCTTTAGCAATATCTGCAATACGCTCAATCAACTTTGTCTTGTTGACTTGATAAGGAATTTCCTTAACAATGATCATATTCTTACCGTTTTTTAATTCCTTGATTTCAGTAACGGCACGAATGACAATCATGCCTCTACCGGTAGTATAAGCTTGTTTCAAACCTTGAACACCTAAAATTTGTCCGCCGGTTGGGAAGTCAGGACCTTTAACATAGTCCATTAACTCTAAGTCTGTGATCTCAGGGTTGTTCATTAATGCTTCAATCCCGTCAATAACCTCACCCAAATTATGTGGAGGAATATTAGTGGCCATCCCTACAGCAATACCGGTTGCGCCATTAACAAGCAAGTTAGGGTATCTTGCAGGCATCACAAGTGGTTCATGTTCTGATCCATCATAGTTATCACCAAAATCAACGGTTTCCTTTTCGATGTCTCTAACAAGTTCCATCGCGATTTTACTCATTCTTGCTTCAGTATAACGCATTGCAGCGGCACCATCACCATCGACTGAACCAAAGTTACCATGTCCATCAACCAGTGGGTATCTATAACTAAAGTCTTGAGCCATTCTGACCATTGCTTCATAAACAGATGAGTCACCGTGTGGGTGATACTTACCAATAACTTCACCAACGATTCTTGCTGATTTCTTATGTGCTCTATCCGCATACATACCAAGATCATTCATTGCGTAAATAATACGTCTTTGAACTGGTTTTAAACCATCCCTAATGTCTGGTAATGCACGGCTTACAATAACACTCATCGCATAGTTTAAAAACGATGTTTTCATTTCAGTAGCAATGTTTAATTCTTTAATTTTACCGTGTACATAATCCCCAGATTCTTCCTCATCATGGATTTCTTCTGGTTTAACTTCTTCTACAGCGCTTGATTCTTCTATTAAAATGTCTTTTTCTTTTTCGTCCATGTTACGCTCCTTTAGGCATCAATATTCGATGCGTAAACCGCATTCTCTTGAATAAAATTCTTACGAGGTTCAACTTCTTCTCCCATTAACATTGAGAATACTGAGTCCGCGTTCATCGCATCTTTTAAAGATACTTGTAAGAGGGTTCTAGTTTTAGGGTCCATCGTAGTATCCCACAACTGTTCAGGGTTCATTTCCCCAAGACCTTTATAGCGTTGGATAGAAGGTCTTCCACCCATTGCATCCATCACTTCTTTAAGTTTTTCCTCATCGTAAACGTACTCTTGACGTTTACCTGATTGAACTTTATATAATGGCGGTTGTGCGACATACACATAACCTAAATCAATAAGTGGTTTCATATAGCGGAATAAGAACGTCAACATAAGCGTACGAATGTGTGCCCCATCGACATCGGCATCCGTCATAATAACAATCTTATGATACCTTGCCTTAGCAGGATCAAAGTCTTCGCCAATCCCTGTTCCAAATGCTTGAATCATTGATAAGATTTCTTTATTACTTAAAATCCTGTCAAGACGCGCTTTTTCAACGTTTAATACTTTACCTCTTAATGGCAATATCGCTTGGAATGCAGAGTCTCTACCTTGTTTAGCAGAACCACCCGCAGAGTCACCTTCGACGATATAGATTTCTGATTCTTCTGGTTTTTTATTTCGGCAATCTGCTAATTTACTTGCGAATCCTAATGCATCAAGTGGACTCTTTCTTCTGGTTGCTTCTTTGGCTTTTCTAGCAGCGATTCTAGCACGAGATGCTAGGATTACTTTATCAATGATTGATTTAGCTGCGCTTGGGTTTTCTAATAAGTATCTTTCAAGACCTTCTCCTGCTGCTTGTGAGACGATTTGTCTGACTTCAGGGTTTCCAAGTTTCGTCTTGGTTTGGCCTTCAAACTGTGGATTCGGATGCTTAATAGATACGATCGCTGTTAAACCTTCTCTGGTATCTTCACCGATGAAGGATTCTTCTTTTTTCAATAAATTATTGTCTTTTGCATAGTTACCTAATACTCTGGATAACGCCAATTTAAAGCCATCTTCATGCATACCACCTTCATGAGTATGAATATTATTGGTGAATGAATAAATGTTTGTGGCATATGAATCATTGTATTGCAAAGCAAGTTCAACTGTGATGTTATCTACCTCTTTATAAGAATAGACGATGGCAGGATTAATCACCGTTTTACCATGATTTAAGTACTTAACATATTCTTCAATCCCGCCTTCATATTGATAGGTGAAACTGACTGGTTCTTTACCTCTTGAATCTGTAATCGTTACTTTAATGTGTCTATTTAAGAATGCTAGCTCTTGAATACGATTTCTTAAAGTTTCAAAATCATAAACCTGAGCTTCTGTGAATATTTCATTATCCGCTTTAAACTCAATGGTCGTTCCTGTATGGGTAGAAACACCCATTTCTTTTAAATCATATTGAGGAATACCTCTAGAATATTCTTGTTGGTATAATAATCCATTTCTTGCAATGGTAACTCTAAACCAAGTTGATAATGCGTTTACGACGGATGCACCAACACCATGAAGCCCACCCGACACCTTATAAGATTTACCATCAAACTTACCACCAGCATGTAAAACCGTTAAAATCGTTTCAACAGCACTCTTGCCAGTTTTTGCATGCTTATCTACCGGAATACCTCTACCATCATCTGTGACTTTGATGATGTTATCTGGCAAGATTTCAAGCGTGATTTCACTTGCGTATCCAACCATTGATTCATCAATAGAGTTATCCACGATTTCCCAAACCAAGTGATGTAGCCCACGTTCCCCTGTGGAACCAATGTACATCCCTGGACGTTTTCTAACCGCTTCAAGTCCTTCTAAGACTTGAATATTCTCGGCATTATAATTGTTATTATTGTTGTTCAAATTATCCATCCTAATTCTCCTTTTTAAATGCTATTTTTTGCATATCTTTTATCTCAAACAGTTCTACCCCTGAAATAAAAGTCTGGTGTTTGCTTGGTAGGTTGTTGAGTAATTTCATTTTTTTTTCTTGATCCAATTCACTTAATACATCATCCAGTAACAATACTGTTTCTAAGTCCTCTTTATCATATATATCTAGCAAAGCTAATTTTAAAGCAATTACCATCAATCTTTGTTGTCCTTGTGAGGCAAATTGTTTGGCCTCTTGATCATTAAACATAAACACTAAATCATCTCTGTGTGGTCCATAAGAAGTCGTTTGTGTGAATATGTCTTTATCTTTCTTTTCATAGAGCATAAGTTTTAAAGCATTTAAAGGACTATTTGGTTGATACACAAGTCGAACATCGTCCGTGTCGTTAAAATCCTTAAAACGTCTTATAAAAGCTTGATTAAGACTGGTTACAAAACGTTCTCGTTTGCCGATGAGCTCCTCACCAATGATGCTTAATTGATCTGTGATGATATTAAAGAAGGTTAAATCGTCTTTAGGATCAATGTTTTTCAATAAAGCATTCCTTTGTTTTAAAATTTGTTTGTATTTTGAGAGAACGAATAGGTAAGGTTTGTGTATCTGTGTCATCTCGATGTCTAAAAATTGACGTCTTATAGAAGGTTGTCCCTTAATCAGTTCTAAATCCTCCGGTGCAAACATAATAACTCTATACCCACCGATGTATTCGCTCAATTTCGAAATTGGTTTTTTATCTATGGCTGTTTTTGTGCCTTCTTCAGATATGACTACTTGGTAATGATGTTTATCTGTTTTGATATCTATTTTCGCAAAGGGTTTGTGATTCATAATCAATGACCCGTCTAAACTGGTTCGATGCGATTTAGCTAATGAAGCGAAATATATACTTTCTAACAGACTGGTTTTGCCGAGTCCATTCTTACCAAAAATAAAGACTCGCTTAGAATGGATCTCTAAAGCAAGACTTTCATGGTTTCTAAACTGTTTAAGTTTGATTTCATTAATCATGTTTAAACAAGTAGATGTCCTTGCCAATCTGAAGTTTATCGTTAGGATAGATTTTTTTACCTCGTCGATTCTCTAAAATGCCATTGTACAGAATTTTAGTATCTTCTAAAAAAGGTTTTACCATCCCACCAGTGTCTACTAACCCAGCTGCTTTTACAAACTGTCCTAGGGTAATAAACGCACCATTTATTGTGAAAGTTTTCAATATCATACACCTCGCTTGCTTATATTATATCATAATATAAAAAATAAAGCACGTTTTTTAGTGCTTTTTTGTGTGTCTAGTAGTCAGTTTCATATGAGTAAAGAAAAAGCCTTAAAACGTAAATTTTAAGGCTTTAGTCAGTTTTGTTTTTATTCAATTCTTAGTGGTAAGATCAAGTGTAACATGTCAGGATCTAATTCACCTTTTAAGACAAATGGTTTAATTTCACCAGCAAAATTAATAGATATTTCCGTTGAATTAAATGCTTTTAATGCATCTGTAAGATTTCTCGAATTAAACGCAATTTTGATGATTGGTCCAACCACATCCTCAACTGGTACAAGTTCTTCAACTGCATCCCCGATTTCATTGTTTGTTGAAGAAACCTCAACAATATAATCTGGACGAATGTTTAATTTAACAATGTTATAGTTGTTGTCTTTTTCACGTGGAGATAAAACACTTACACGTTCCACTGCTTTTAACAATTCTTCTTTATTGAATTTAACAATGATTGGAAATTCTTTAGGAATAATTCTTAAAGTATCTGGATAAACACCATCTAATAGTCTTGTTTGGAATAATACATTTTTGAATTTAAATAGCACTTTGTTGGCGCTGATGTGCATAGATACATCTTCATGGACACTATCAAGTGTTCTATTAAGTTCGTCGAAACTTCTATTTGGAATTACGATGTTAAATGGCTCAAACTCATCACTTAGTGGTAATACTTTTTGAGACAATCTATAAGAGTCTGTTGCAACACAATATAACTTACCGTCTTCGTGTTTTAAATTCACACCTGTTAAAATAGGACGTTTTTCATATTGCGAAGTTGCATAATTTGTTTCTTTAATGATTGCTTTTAAAGTCATTGCATCCATTACGATTGGTTGACCCATATCTAGGAAATCTACATCCGGATAGTCTTCTGCTTCCATAACTCTTAACTTAAATTCAGAACGATCTGCTTTAATGACCATTACTTTGTTTTCAATCAAAGAGATTTCAACACGACTTGATACAATCTTACGCATAATCTCGATGAAGTATCTACCAGGAACAACCACTTTACCAGGGGATGTAATATCCAATGATTCGTCTGTTACAATCGTTTGAATTGCGATATCCGTGTTTGAAGCTGTGAAGATCAGGTGATCATCAAAAACCTCTAATTTGATTCCATTTAATACAGGTAGTGGGGTTTTAACAGGTAACCCTCTTTGAATCACATTTAATGTATCCAATAAAACATCTTGATTAATACTGAAGACCATATTTTTTCTCCTTTGTTATTATTATTTTTCATTAAGTTATAATTATTAGTCGATGTGGGTTTGTGGAAAACCCTAAATTATCGCTTTCTAACACAATTATTATAACATATTATCCCCAATCTTACCACACTTTAATTAGTGGATTTATCAATTTTTTTAAGGATGTTATCAATTGCATATTTTAGTTCGTTATTATGCTTAAGTTCGTTTTCTATTTTCTCGCAAGCTGCAAGCACGGTTGAGTGGTCTCTGCCGCCAAAAAGTGCCCCAATGGTTTGATAAGAGATATTGTATTTATTCTTGATTAGGTACATGGCAATATGTCTAGGTAAAGTAAATTTAGCATTACGTCTTTTCCCAATTAAATCATGCACAGTGATTGTGTAGTAATCACTTACAACGCTTTGAATACGATCATAATTATTTTCAGTTAAAGATTCTGTTTTCTTTCTAGTCTTTATTAAAGTATCTAAGGCTTCTGCAGCAGTATCTACAGTGATTTCTATATTGTTTGTCACACAGTAAAATAACACACGTTTTAAAGCACCTTCAAGCTCACGAACATTCGTTGAGAAATAGCTTGCGATAAACTCAAGTACTTGTACAGAAATATCCATAACATCTGGCGCTTCCGTAGATAGTTTTTTTCTTAAAATTTCTACTCTATGCTCTAAATCGGGAATACCAATATCAACCATTAGACCTTGTTCAAAACGGGAACTTAAACGACTCATAATGTTTTTTAGTTCTGAGGCAGGTTTATCAGATGTGACGACAATTTGTTTGTTTTGTTGTGTTAATAAATCAAACAATCTAAAAAATTCCATTTGTGTTTTTGGCGCACCAGACAACATTTGAATATCATCAATTAATAAACAATCCAATTCACGATACTTATCGTTAAAATTATCCATTTGATCGTTTTTAATCTGACTTGCAAATTCTTCGATAAAATCGGATGCTTTTACATATAAGATTTTTTGGTTTATGTCATTATCTAAGATATAATTACCAATGGCCTGCATAAGGTGAGTTTTGCCTAATCCAACATCCCCGAAAATGTAGAAAGGGTTTGCAACACTACCTGGTTGATCGGCCACTTTAAGGGCCATTTGAAAGGCAAATCTGTTGGATTTACCTACAACAAAATTATCGAAATTTAGGGTAGCAATCAGATTGCCTGTGCGGTATTTCTTGTCTAAGTTTTTTTCAGGTCCAACCAGTGCTTCTTCACCCGCTAAATCTTGAGCGACTACAAACTTAAACTTAACCAGTTCTTTCTTGTAAAGTTCTTCTGCTACTGTGTTAATTTTCGTTAAGTACAATCGGTTGATTCTTTCTTTTACAAATGTCGATGGCGCAATGATATAAATATATCCTCCAGAAACCTTCTTAACCGATGAAAGAGGCTCAAATAAGTCCTCATATATTTCATCCGAATAAGATGATCGAAGGTTATCTAAAATCCCCTGCCATAATGCATCAAATTCTTTCATATTTTCACTCCAAGCTTCATGTATCACTATCTTAACATATAAGATATTTTACGGCATAAAATGTTATCCACAGGAATTGTGGAAAACTTATTCGTTCTGACGGTTTCCTACACAGGATTGTGGATAAACTAATAACACTTAATGGCTTTACTATCTATTTTCATAGACTTTCAAAGATATCCACAATATACTTTTTACGTGGGAAAGTTATCCACAATTTGGTGTGAATAAGTTATTTTTTTAGTTCGTCCAAATAGCCAACAGTAATTCGTGTACGATTTAAGTTGACATTTCGATTTGTTATTTATATAATTAACTACGCATGGTTTCGTAAGAAAGGTGGTTTATTTATGAAAAGAACATATCAACCAAGTAAACTTAAACGTATTAAAACCCATGGCTTCAGAGCTCGTATGGCTACAGCTGGTGGTAGAAGCGTTCTTAGCCGTCGTAGATCTAAAGGACGCGCGCAGTTAACAGTTTAATCACATTATTTTAAAAAAACCTGGACTACTCGATTAAAATATGAAAATATTTTTTTGGTAGTCCTTTTCTTTTTTAAGATAACAACTCAAATGAAAAAGGTATATCGAATCAAGAAAAATAACGAAATCGATGCGATCATACAAAATAAAAAAAGTAGTGGAGATAGAAAACTAGTTATTTATACTAAATCTAATCAATACGAACATTTTCGATTCGCAATCTCAATAGGTAGAAAATATGGTGGGGCGGTCGAACGCAACAAAATCAAACGACAATTACGAATGATTATTAATAATCATTCAAAAGGCATACCTTCTTTTGATTTCGTAATCGTAGTTAAGAAAGATGCAAGTGGACTTTCATTTTCAGAAATCGAAGCAAACATCTTAAAACATTTATCAAAATTTAAGAAAACGGAGCAATCGAATGAAAAATCATAAGAAAGTATTAACGCTTTTTGTCTTAGCAGGTGTATTAGTTTTTCTTTCAGGTTGTAGCGGTGACATAACAAAACCAATTGTCTCAGGAGATGGTGGTTGGTTTGAATGGTTACTTGTTAACCCTATTGCGTGGTTAATGGGATTCATTGGAAGCCTATTTAATAACAGCTTTGCTATGGGGATCATCATTACAACCATTATTGTACGTACCATCGCATGGCCAATTTATGCTAAGAGCAATGACTTAAGTATTAAAATGGCTGTAGCGCAACCAGAAATGCAACGCATTCAAGCTAAGTATGCAACACGTAAAGACCCTGAATCTCAACAAAAACAACAAATGGAGATGATGGCGGTTTATAAGAAGTATGGTATTAACTTCATGGGATGTTTGATGCCATTCTTACAAATGCCACTGTTCTTAGCGATGTACCAAGTCGTTCAAAGAGTCTATCTAGAAAATGGCACTTATACAGCGCAAGTAGCGAACAATAGTTTTCTTGGCATTGATTTAAAAGGTGTTGGTAATTTCGGTGCCATCATTGGTCAAGGAAAAGGAGACTTAGGTGGTTGGGTATTAGCAATCATAGTAGGTCTTACAATGTGGTATTTGAATCACTTAGCTACGAAAAAACCAAGTTATGCAAAGAATACTGCAGCACACGGTCCTCAATCTGGTCAAGCTGAACAAACTCAAAAGATGATGAAGTATATGCAATACTTTATGATCTTCATGATGTTCTCTTTATCTTTACAACGTAACTCGTTGGCCCTATATTGGGTTGTGGGTAACATCTATTCAATCGTTCAAAATCTGATTAATCGTAAGTTGAATGAAATCAAGTACGAAAAAATGAAGAATAAGGATTTGGTGGGATAATATGATCAAAAAAGTAGAAATCGAAGCTAAAACACTTAAAGATGCCGAAATTAAGGCAGTAGAACTATTAAAGATGCCGCTTAAATACATTAAGCTAAATCTAATTAAAGAGAAAAAAGGCATTTTGGGTTTAGGTGCTTCACAGACTTATGAAGCAGTGTTAGAATATAACCTCGCTTTAGAAGGTAAGAAGTACTTAGAAACCATTTTCCAAGCTTTAGAAATTGATGTCAAAATGGAGTTTAGAAATTTGAATGAAGGGCTTGAAATATACTACCAAATTCAAAGTAAAGAAAATGCCTTACTCATTGGTAGAGACGGCAGAACTCTAGAAGCCATTCAAACTTTATTAAAAACATATCTACACAATTTCACAGATGAAAAAATGTTGGTATCATTAGACATCGGCCAGTACAAACAAAACCGTAGAAAACAATTGGAAATATTAGCAACGAAAGTGGCTAAAGAAGTAGCCTTTACTAAGGTAGAAGCGATACTAGATCCAATGAATTCCTATGAACGTAGAATCATCCATACAAAACTTTCAGAATGGAGAGACGTATTTACTCAATCTGAAGGTGAAGGCGAAAATAGAAGAATTATTATTAAACCAAGAAACAAATAAGGCCTCCGTGCCTTATTTTTTTATATAGTAATCTGGCAATTATGATATAATAAGAACCATGAAAAGAATATTAAAGCTACTGTTATATTTAGTCATTGGATTCTTTGTGTTTTTAACGGGACAAACCATAGGTGAACATATCGCAATAGACAGAGAAATAGCTGCTTTCAAAAAGAAAGGAGTACTACAAGAATCAATCAGCACTGACTCTGTAAAATACTATAAAGTTTCACGTGAAACCTATTATCCAAACGAATTAGAAAAGACACCTTTTTTTGAGGGCGATTTAACACAGCCAGGTTCCGCTGGTGATATATTTGTCACACAACAATCTCCTTTGGTTGGAATGGCGGGTGTACATCAATTTGTATCGTTTTTCTTTGGCGGACATGCGGCGATGCTAGATGATAATAATCGTTTATATGAAACCATTGGAATTCCTAATGATGACGAGAAGCTGGTGGATGTTATCTTGAATGGCGGAGATAGTACACATGTTGTAGGCGGTGTCTATAATTATTGGTTAGACCCTGAACACCGACGTGTGTCTGAAACAGATCCCTCCTATCAAGCTTACGGCACATACTATAGGAAAGAATGGATTGGACTTAGGATTAAAGGGGTTACTCAAACCCAAATCGATCAAACACTAGATTTTTTAAGTGATTTAGAAGAAAATGAAGCTCAGTACAATTTCTTATTTGTTTTAAATACGAAAAACAAGTATTATTGTACAGATTTAGTTTCAAGAGCATATGAATCCTTAAAAACAGAGGAAGGCAAACAAATTTATAAGTTTAACCAGGACGGTGTTGCTGTTACTGTAAATGATTTAGTTTTATCTAAAAATACATATATTAGTTACTATGTAACTACAAAGAATAACGTTAAACATGTTTACTATATAGGTTAGGAGGGTTTAAAAATGAATGGACAAAAAATATGGGGATTAGAGTACAACATGGTACTTTTGATTGGGTGGTTATTGCCACTTGTATTAAACATACCTGGGTTAATTGTTGTAATCATCTTAAGAAGTTACTTTAAGAATACAGAGCGTATTGATTTTTTAACAGAAGGATATACGGAAGTAAGTAATGTTATGTTAACCGTTCTTGTAGGGGTATCTCTCTTTGGAATCGGTATGATGGTTTTTGGGTGGATTCCGATTTTAGGCGCTTTGGGCATGCTTTTCGGCAGTTTGATTGTGATTCTATTGGTTATCTATTGGATCTACGTATCGATTAAAGGCGCATTAGAGGCTACTAAAGGCATTATTCATAGACCTGTTTTTAAATGGATGTTTATTAAATAATCTATGACTGAAGATCAATTATTATGGGTGTTATTAGGCTTAATCATTCTTTTGTTTTTTTGGATTGGATGCATGGCGTTTTTACTACACAAAAAAAATAATCAAACATTTGATAAAACACTGTTAGAATCTAAGTTAGATCTTTTGGTTAAACAAAATAGTGATTTGATTATGTCTTTCTCAGAGAAAAATGGCGACTTAAAAGAACATTTGTCAAACGTGTTATATCAACAAAATCGAAAAACCAGTGAAGATTTTATTGCGTTTTCTGATAAAATCATGGATTCGGTCGAAAAACAAATGGATAAAATTAACCAGAAAGTTGATGAAAAATTAGGTGCTGGGTTTAAAGAGACAAACGAAACCTTTTCGAGTGTTATGGAAAGACTAGTAAGAATTGATGAAGCACAAAAACAAATCGAAAAATTATCGACTGACGTTATTTCGTTGAATGATGTGCTGTCTGACAAGAAATCAAGAGGCACGTTTGGCGAGATTCAATTAAAACAAGTCATTTCATCTGTATTTGGTGAAAATGTGCCGAGTATATATGAACTTCAAAAGACACTATCCAATCAAACTGTAGTGGATTCCGTCCTTCACGCGCCAGAACCTATGGGAGACATCTGCATAGACTCTAAGTTTCCTTTAGAAAACTATCGAAAAATGTTGGATAAAGAACGCTCTGACACTTTAAGAGAACAAGCGTTAAAACAATTTAAGATAGATGTGAAAAAGCATGTGGATATGATTAGTGAAAAATACATTATCCAAGGCGAAACCACCGATCAAGCCATCATGTTTATCCCAGCTGAAGCAATATTTGCAGAAATAAATGCGAGACATGAGGATTTGGTGATGTATGCGCAAAACAAAAGAGTATGGTTTGCTTCTCCGACTACATTAATGTCAACACTTACGATTGTCCAAGTGATTTTAAAAGATGTCAAAAGAAGTCAGTATTCTAAAATGATTCAGATTGAACTTAACAAGCTTTCATTAGAATTTGAGAGGTACCAAGATCGATGGGATAAACTTTTGAAGAATATCTCAACGGTAAATAAACAAGCCATTCAAGTCTCTCATACGACAAACAAAATCACACGTAGATTTAAATCGATATCTAGTGTGGATCAATTAAAGCCAAGTGACGCCGTGGTTGAGGACCAAGAAACGTTAGAAATGTTTGATTCAACTGAAATAGAATAAAGATAAAAAGCCTAATTTCCACGGTAAACCAGAAATTAGGCTTTTTTACTATGAATTGAACAAAAAAGTGGTTGTTTTGTCGAGTTGTGCTCGTTTTTTCAATAGGGGTTTGGTATAATTGTGCTTAGGATGTGAAAACATGAAAGTACTGTTATTTAAAGAAATGCAAAATATGCTTAAAGTTAGTGGCATAGGACGAGCATTTAGACAACAATTTAAAGCATTAGAAATGAATGGGGTAGAAGTCTCATCAGATCGTACGAATCCCTTTGACATCGTACATTTTAATACGGTATTTGCTGAATCATTTAGTTTTTTAAAACATGCAAAACGTAAAGAAATTCCTGTTGTGGTTCATGCGCACTCAACAAAGGAAGATTTCTTAAATTCATTTAATTTTTCCAAGTACATTAAGGGTTGGTTTTATCAAAAACTCAAAAACATGTATAGCAATGCAGATTTAATCATTACACCATCAAACTATTCTAAATCCCTTTTAGAGAAATACGGATACATTACTTGCCCTATTAAGGTACTAAGTAATGGGATAGACTTAGAAGAATATCAAAAAAACCAAGAAAAAGAAAAAGCATTTAGACAGTATTTTAATTTATCAGACAAAGATAAAGTAGTGATAGGTGTTGGGTTGTTGTTTGAACGTAAAGGCCTTCACGACTTTATTGAAGTCGCACGAAGCATGCCTAATGTGACATTTATTTGGTTTGGCACACTTTCAAAAGCGATGCAAACCAAACTCATTAAACAAGCCATAGAAAACAAACCTTCCAATATGATCATGCCTGGTTATATTGCGGGAGATATTATCAAAGGTGCCTTTACTTCGGCTAATGCGTTACTGTTTCCAAGTTATGAAGAAACAGAAGGCATTGTCGTGTTAGAAGCAATGGCTTCTAAACTACCAATCATTGTGAGAGATATTGGCGTTTATGATGATTTTACTCATGAAAATGAAGTATTAAAGGGACGAAACAACCAAGAGTTTATCAGTCTAATCGAACGGACTTTTAATGAAGATATGACAGGCTTAACAGATAGAGCGTACCAAAGTGTTTCTAAAAAAGATTTAAAAATCATCGGCGCACAGCTTAAAGAAATATATGAAGAATTATTAGAAAAGAGACAACAACAATGAATACAATCAAAGAACTAGACCTTAAACAAGAAACCTTATCTAACCAAGTCGTTACCATCAGTGGTTGGATTAGAACCAACAGAGCTCAAAAAGAATTTGGGTTTTTAAATATTAATGACGGAACAACCCTTCAAAACATTCAGGTCGTTTATGAAGAAAAATTAGAAAACTTCCAAGATGTTCAAAAGTTTAGAGTCGGAAGCAGTGTTGAGGTCAAAGGGGTTTTAGTCTTAACGCCTCAAATGAAACAACCTTATGAGTTGAAAGCAACTGAAATCACTTTATTAGGAGATTCGTTAGAAAGCTTTCCAATTCAACCTAAACGACATTCAAGAGAATTCTTAAGAGAAGTCGCGCATTTAAGACCAAGAACCAACCTTTTTAATGCTGTTTTTAGATTAAGAAGTGTGGCGGCTTTTTCAATTCATAAGTTTTTCCAAGAAAAAGGGTTTGTTTATTTTCATGCCCCTTTGATTACGGGCAATGATGGTGAGGGTGCTGGAGAAATGTTTTCAGTCACCACTTTACCACTTGAAAATCCGCCTAGAGATGAACAAGGCGCAATCGACTATAAAAAAGATTTCTTTGCAAAAAAAACAAATTTAACCGTCACCGGGCAATTAGAGGCAGAAGCCTATGCGATGGCATTTAGAAATGTCTATACGTTTGGACCTACATTCAGAGCAGAAAATTCAAACACTCAAAAACATGCCTCTGAGTTCTGGATGATTGAACCAGAAATGGCATTTACGGATTTAGAAGGTAACATGCGAGTTGCTGAAGACATGGTGAAATACATTGTTAAAGATGTGATGACTCAAATGCCTGAAGAAATCAATTTCTTTGACCAATTTGTGGAAAAAGGGTTAAAAGCAAAGTTAGAACACTTAATTTCATCTAAATTCCATAGAGTAACGCATAAAGATGCGATTCAAATATTGAAAGACGCAAAAGTTAAGTTTGAAAACAAACCAGAGTTTGGGCAAGACTTAGCTACAGAACATGAAAAGTATTTAACAGAAGTGCACTTTAAATCACCAGTGTTTGTCACAAACTGGCCAAAAGACATCAAAGCATTCTACATGCGTTTAAACGATGATCAAGAAACGGTTGCTGCAGTAGACTTATTAGTCCCTGGCAGTGGTGAGTTAATTGGTGGTTCTCAGAGAGAAGAACGTCTAGAATCATTGATTAAACGTATGGATGAAATGCATGTACCGAAAGAAGATTTAGAATGGTATTTAGATTTAAGAAGATATGGTGGGTGTGTTCATAGTGGCTTTGGTATGGGCTTTGAACGCTTGTTAATGTATCTATCTGGTGTTGAAAACATTAGAGATGTTATTCCTTTCCCTAGAACCCCGAAACACGCAGAATTTTAGAAAAAAGAGGCCTTTATTTTGCAAGCACTTGGATCCAAAGAACTCAATTTAAGAAAATACATTACAGAAGGCAAGTTGTGGCAAGTGATTTTATACATCACTTACCCACTGGCCATCTATAGCTTATTTAATCATCTTTATGGGTTTATCGACATGATGTTGGTAGCCCATATAGGAAATACAGAAATAGCCAGTGTGGCTATTTTTACTGAAATCCAAAGCATGGTTACGGCTTTTGGTGCAGGTATCGCCTCTGGGGGTGCTGTTTTAGTTGCTAGGCAAATCGGGGCTAATCGGATCGATGAAGCGAAAAAACACGCTTCAACGGTATTCTTTTTAGCGGTTTACGTCAGTGTAGCAATCATTCTTATACTGGTGCCGTTTGCGGAACCATTTTTAAGGCTATTAGGAACCCCTAAGGATGTTATTGATACGGGGTTGGGCTACTTCATTGTTCAAATATTTACAACTGGTTTTATCACGATTAATAGCGTGTTCATCGGGCTTGAGAAAGCCAAAGCTAACACAAGAAAAATATTGAAACTTAATATTTTAGTCATGACCATTAAACTGATTTTATCGGTTATTTTTGTGTATGGGTTTAAACTTGGTATCGTTTGGGTGTCTGCCGCAACAATGATTGCGCAGGGATTTCTAACTTTGTTCGCTTTTATGATCCTATTTAACAAGCGTAACGTGTTCAAAATCAGCTTTAAAGAACTTAAATTAAAAAAACAATACGTCATACCTATTTTAAAATTGTCTCTTCCAATATTCTTGGGAAGGTTCATCTTTTCAACTGGGAGAGTAATCATCAATGCATTGGCAGCTACTTATGGGACCATGGTTGTTTCTGCTTTTTCTATTGCACAAAAAATCGGTGGTGGTGGGGCTCAACTAGCAATTGTTGTTGAAGAAGCTGTTCCAACTGTTATTTCTCAAAACTTAGGCGCAGGTAAAATTGAGCGCGCAAAGAAGGTCTATCCGATAGCACTTCTATTTGGGGTAAGCATGGGCGTCATCACGGTGGTATATGCCTTTTTATTCAAAGACATGATTTTACCGTTGATTGTGAATAAGTCATCGACTGATGAATTTAAAACCATGGTAATCACATTGTTTAGGTTTGAGATTTTTTCAAAACTATCAGGGGCAATCATTGCCATTACTTTATCCATGTTTTATGGGTTTAGACACACTAAAGTCACCATGGGTGTAAACATCGCTAGACTGTTCATATTTAGAATTCCAGTGTTGCTTGCGTTTATGACATTTACTAAGCTTGATTATATTGCGATTGGCTATACGATGTTCATCTCAAATACATCTACTGCGATACTTGCTTTGATATTGGCATCCATCTTTTATTACAAGCTTAAAACAAATCCAACTCAGTTATCCAATTATTATTAATAGATATATATCTATCAGGTAGAACTTTTCTAAAATAACAACTTTTTCAGCACTTATTTTTGTTGATAGGTGGATTGTTGTTGACAACGGTTACATATTATAATAAAATATAGTCACGCTAGAAAGCGCTTTCGATTCCAACTTAGTAAAATGAACGTAAATTGCATGCAATGTTTTTTTGAATGAATTGAAATATTTGTATTATTATTATATAATACACATGATGAGGTGAATAATAGATGTTAGTCTACAATATTACGACAGCTACAACGCAAAACCTTTCAACTATTATTATTTTTTTACCATTGATAAAGACAGTACTTTAGGCTAATGCCCTAAGTGCTTTTATTTTTATAAAAATATAGTGTAAAACACAAGGAGTATAGATTATGGAAATTGTATTGAACAGATTGACAAAAGTATTTGTCGCGAAGAACAAGCAAGAAACCAGAGCGGTTGACAATTTAAATATTGTGATCCCATCTGGGAAGTTGGTTGGATTACTAGGGCCTTCAGGTTGTGGTAAAACAACGACACTTTTTATGATTGCAGGGCTTCACAAACCTACAGCAGGTAGAATTCTTTTTGGAACAGAAGATGTTACAAAGTTAACTGCGGATAAAAGAGGCATTGGATTGGTATTCCAAAACTATGCACTATATCCTCATATGACTGTTAGACAAAACATCATGTTTCCACTAGAAAACTTAAAGGTAGAGTATGAAGAAGCGGTAGCCAGAGTAACAGAAATGGCTAAACTAGTTGGTATTGAAGACCAATTAGACAAAAAACCATCTGAACTATCAGGTGGACAACAACAACGTGTTGCGATCGCTCGTGCGCTTGTTAAAAAACCAAGAGTGCTTCTGTTAGATGAACCACTATCAAACTTGGATGCTAGATTACGTCTTCAAACACGTGAAGAAATCAAACGTATTCAAAGAGAAACAGGTATTACAACCATTTTCGTTACACATGACCAAGAAGAAGCAATGAGTATTTCTGATGAAATCGTGGTTATGGAAAAAGGTGTGGTTCAACAAAAAGATGAACCACAACAAGTGTATTACAATCCAACAAATTTATTTGTTGCAAAATTCTTAGGAAGCCCAGCTATTAACGTAACGAGAGGCGAAATTAAAGACAACAAGCTTTATTTTGGCGGTAAGTTCTTCGTTAATAAGAAAGCTAAAGATGGCCTTTATGATGTTGGGATGAGACCTGAAAACTTTAAAGTTGCAGAAACAGGTTCAAAAGTAGATGTCACTGATGTGGATATCATTGGTAGAGATACCATCATCCGCTTCAACTTAGGTGATCAACAAGTAAGAGCTTTGGTAGATTCTGAAACAGTGGAAGATATTAAAGAAATCAAATTAACGATTAAAGATGAAAAGATTTTATTATTCGACATTGAAACAGGAAAAGTTGTTTTAGACTCAAAAAAAGAAAGGTAAGGGTTTAATGATGTTTAAGAAGATTACTCGTAACATTAAATCATTCTTTTCAAAAGTAAACTGGTCCACTAGAAACGTATACTTAACCGTGAAACGTGCTATAGGGGGCGTATTTAGAAAATTTTGGTCGATCGTTACACAAGAAGAAAAACGCATCGAACGCAATCGAATGAAACTCGATTTTGTTCTAAAATATTTAAATCTTGATGGTAAGGACATCGATATTCAACTTGACTTGGACATTGCAGAAATTAGAAAAGATTTAGTTGAAAAGAAAAAAGCATTATCGGTTACTTACAAAAAAGACAAGAACCAAAGTGTTCTTAACGAATTAAACACGGTCAGTCGTGTGATCAAGTACTTACCTGATGACAACCGCACGATTAACAGAAAAGGCGACAGAAAAGTCGAAACCAATAAGTTCATTAAAGCGATGATTTACTTATCACCTGCATTAATCCTATTGGCAGTATTTACTTTCTGGCCAATCATCAATACATTAAGATTATTGATTTATGTTGGATATACTGAATCAGATGGTTCTATCCAAGGGTATACAATCTTTGGAAACTTTATTAAAGTTATCAGTCAAAGAGGCTTCATCAGACCTTCAGCAGGGACCTTCTCAAGTGCATTAATCAATACATTATTGATGGCATTTATCTCAGTACCTATTTCAATCGTTGTTGCATTATTGATTGCAGCTGGATTGAACTCAATTAAAGGACTAAAAGGGTTTTTCCAAACCATATTCTTCTTACCTTATGTAACCAACACAATTGCGATTGCATTAGTATTTAAGTTTATGTTTAACGAAAACTTCGGTTTGATCAATACAATGTTAGGTTGGATTGGTATTGATAAGGTGAATTGGCTATCCACTAATGCCAACTATTGGGCAGTTATGGGTGTCATGGTTATCTATTCAGTATGGGATTCATTAGCGTTTAAAATTATGGTGTTCTTATCTGCAATTCAAGGTATTGACAAACAATACTACCAAGCGGCAGATATCGATGCAACGCCAAAATCCAAAGTATTTAGAAAGATTACAGTCCCTCTTATTTCACCAATGATATTTTACATCATGGTAACGTCAATTATCGGGGCATTAAAGGTTTACTCATCCGTAATCACATTGATTAATGAAGCGGGTGAAATCCGAGGTGCAACCTATAAGATGAAAACCATTGTTATGTACATTTATGAATACTTGAATACTAGAGCACCTGGTAACTTATCGTTAGCAGCTGCCTCATCAGTTGTACTATTTGGTATTATTCTACTGTTCACATTAGTACAAATGCAGGCAAGTAAGAAGAGAGTGCACTACTAATGGGGGCAATTATGGAAAAGAAATATTTAAATAGATGGAAATTAACCGATAAATTTGTGTTAGCCGCCGATGCGATTGCAGTGATTTTATATTTGGCGTTCTTCATTAAGGCATTTATCGATATTCCAATACCTACAAAAGAAGAACTTGTAGATGTTAACTTTATCTTCAACGGTTTTCAAATGAGCATCCTTGCGATATTCGCAATGATCGCCACACCATTACTAGTTATCGATTCAAAAACACACTTTAACAAAGTTGAATACGAAATCGATGCTTGGTATGGTGGCAATACCTTTGTTAAAGGACTTATCTCATTGTTGTTACTAAACCCAGTGAGTGCAATTTTAAGATTTTACAACACACACAATGTGTTAAAGTTTGCTACAGGTCACAGTTACATTGAAGCGATCAAAAATATGGGTCGCTGGTTTAAACAAAAATTAGAAGCGTTTAAAAATAGAAAAAACAGTCCTGATCATGAAGGAGAAGCGACTGATGAAGAAGTTAGATTACGTAAAAAGATACGTACTCAAACCATCGGTATTGCTGGGAAATCCATCTTGCTTTATGGGTTAATTGGGATTGCAGCAGCATTCGTATTCTTACCATTCTATTGGATGATTTTAACAGCTTTAAAGACGTTTGAAGAAACTCAATCGACTAATCCTTCATTCTTTGTTGCATTAAAAGACATGCAATGGGTTAACTTTAAATATGTTTTAAATGAAATGGACTTCGGTTTATACATTTACAACACGTTATTGGTTGGGGTTATTTCAACGCTTGGTACAGTTGTAACGACTGTGTTTGCAGCTTTTGCTTTTTCTAGAATTGACTTTAAAGGTAGAGACACCTTATTCTCAATTTTATTAATGACCATGATGATTCCTGGTGAATTATACATCATTACAAACTTCGTAACAGTTGCACAATTCGGATGGATTTCAAGTGCAGGAAATAAAGTATTCCTTGCGATGATTATTCCGTTTATGACAAGTGTATTTTACATATTCTTCTTACGTCAAACATTTAAACAAATTCCAAACAGCTTATATCAAGCCGCACAGGTTGATGGCTGTAGCGATTTTAAATATTTGGTAAGGGTTATGTTACCAATTGCTGGACCTACCGTGTTCACAATTACCATTTTAAGTGTTATCGGTTCATGGAACGCCTTCATCTGGCCAAGATTAATGGCAAGTATGTTACCGAATAATAACGAAAGTTTTTATCTAATTTCAGTCGCACTGAATAAAGCTTCATTCATGGATCCAGAAGGTATGAGATTGATGTACAACCTTCAGATCGCCGCCAGTGCACTGGTTACAATACCACTTTTAATCGTTTTCTTAGCTTTAAGAAAATATATTATTAGAGGCGTAGGAAGATCCGGTATTAAAGGATAATAGGAGGGTTTAAATGAAAAAAATAGCTTCATTTTTGATTGCAGTCGTTGCAGTCATTACACTAGCTGCTTGTGCTAACGTTAGAGCAAGTGCGCCAGTGTTCGAAGGTATTCCTGAAGGTAAAACCATCACCATTACAGATGGAGATGTGTTTGATCCAAAAGCAGGAATTACTGCGAAAGATACAAAAGATAAAGACCTAACAGCATCTATTATTGTTGAAGGGTTAGACTCAGACAAATTAGCGGGCGGTGTTTGGATCGGTGGTCCAGGTAACTACTCATATAAGATTTCAGTTACTAATAGCGCTAAAATTACAACTGAAGAAAATATTACTTTGATTGTAAATGCTAAAGAAGGTCAAGAAGCAACACCACCAGTGATTGAAGGGGCATATTCAAACCAAGTGTATTACATTGGTTCAAACCCTTATGATCCACTAGAAGGTGTAACAGCTAGAGATACTATCGATGGCGACATCACTGGAGAACTTAAAGTAAAAGGCACACCTTATACTGCAAGACCTGGGGTTTCTAATTTCACCATTGAAGTAAAAAATAGTGCTGGTTATACCACTTCAATTGCAGTGGCATTAACAGTTAAGGCTAAGTATGAAATTCCTGAAGCTTTGACAACTGATCCAATTGAAATCACTTTCTGGCATTCAAACGGTGATTCAATCGAAGCAGAATTGAAAAAATATGCTTTAGACTTCCAAACGTTATATCCAAATATAACCGTTAACGTCGTTAAGAAAGAACAAACTTATTCTGTATTAAAAGATACAGTGGTTAAGGCAGCTGGTACTAATAGCTTACCTAACTTGGTTCAATCTTACCCAGATCACGTTATGGAGTACTTATCATATAATGCACTAGTCAGCGTATCTCCTTATTATGCTCACCCTGTTCATGGTTATTCTACAACAGACGCTAAAGAAAGTTTTGCAGACATCATTGGTTCATACAGAACTGAAAATAGCCAATATACAAAAGATGGCGATTTCTATGCATTACCTTTTAATAAATCAACGGAAGTATTAGCGTATAATAAGACTGTATACGATATGTTAGTGGCAGCTGGTAAAGCACCTGCTGAATTCCCATCAACATGGCAAGACATTATCGCTTTAGCACCAGCATATAGAGAAATTGCAGCTGGATACTTCAAGACCAACCAAACATTTGTAAATACCAACGGTTCACAAGCTCAAAAAGCTTTATTTACAGATGATAATATTGCCTTGATGACCGAAAAATTCGTACCATTCTCATATGACTCAACTGACAATGCATTCATTACATTGACTAAACAATGGGGTGGCGAATATACAGGTATTGACGAAAGTAGAAATGGTGTTATTAAGTTTGATAATCCTCAAACTAGAAACATGTTACAATTCTTCTACGACAATAAAGCAAGCATTACTGTACCAGGTAACTGGGGTGATTCATACAGCTATGCATCAGATATCTTCAAAAATGGATTCACATTCATTACAATCGGTTCAACCGGTGGTATCAGATACAATGCGCCAATTCTAATTAACAATGAAGCAAACAACGTAAATGAGTATTTATTTGAAGTAGGCGTTACACCAATGCCATACAACAAGGAAATGCCTGAAAACTGGACAGCGATTCAACAAGGTACTAACGTATCTATCACATCAGCTGGTACAGAACAACAAAAACTAGCTTCATGGTATTTCTTAAAACACTTAACAAGCTACGATGTGCAATTAGACTTCTCAATGAATATCGGATATTCTCCAGTTAGAACTTCTGTCTATTCAGATCCAGCATTTATCCAATTTACAAAAGGTCTTGACAAAGAAGGTAAAGCTTTAAGAGGCGCGAACTATTTAATGAGCCAAGCAATCAATGCAGCAGCCATTCAAAAAGACGTACAATTCTTTGACCAAGCATTCGTAGGTTCATCTACATCAAGAGCCGCAGTCGGTATTGCGTTTAACCAAGTGATGTTGGCTACAAACCCAAATATCATTAACATTGCGATTCAACAAGCAGTAGATGAAGCTAAAAAGGTACTCGGTAACTAAGGTTTTAATTATTGAATTTTCAATAAAGAAAATATAGGAGGAGAAATATGAAAATCGGATTCAAACGATTGACTATGGTATTAGCATTACTAAGCGTAGTATTGCTAGCCGCATGTGGTAAAACAGACACCACATTGAAAGATGCCGTTGCAGATTTAACAATCCAATACGCATCAGGAGACAGCGTTACATCTGTCACTAAGGATTTACCTACACTACCTTCAAAAGTAGGCGAAGTTACAATTACTTGGGTTTCAAGTAATACAGCAGTTGTATCAAATGCCGGAGTTGTTACAAGACCAGCAGCTGATACTAAGGTGAAACTTACTGCTACATTAACTTTTGATGGCAAATCAGAAACTAAAGATTTCGAATTCACAGTTAAAGCTGTTGAAGGACCATCTCAAGCAGAAAAAGATGCAGCAAAAGCTGCTTTAGAAGCTGTATATGCAGATACTATTGGCGATCTTGAATATGAAGTAACTGAAAACTTAGAATTAGTTACTACTGTTGCAGGTAATGCCGTAACATGGACTACTGCAAATGCAGAATTAATCACTACTGCCGGTGTTGTTACAAGACCTGCATATAGCGTTAATGGTGGACAAACAGTTTTATTAACTGCTACAATTAACGTTAAAGGTGAAGAAGTAGTAGTTGAATTCTTTGCATTCGTTAAAGGCTTAGACAGAACTGTTGAAGAAATCTTAACAGCAGCTGTTAACCTAGGCGCAGCGTTCACTTCAGACATTGCAACTGACGGTATTACTTCTAATCAAACACTACAAACTTCAGTGAAATACGAAGAAACTACATACACAATCGTATGGTCATCTTCACATCCAGAAGTAATGGCAATTGATGGTAAAGTCACTAGACCTGCAATCGGAAACGATGACGTAATGGTTACAATGACTGCTACAATTACCCATGAAGGTGTTACAGTTACTAAAGATGTCGTATTCAAAGTACTTTCTTACAAACCAAGTAGAGTATTTGAAAACATCAATGATTTATATACTGGTGATGGAAGAGCTAAAGACGGCGAATATGTTAAAGTTAAAGGCGTTAAAGTATTAGGTAAGATCAATGATGGTATTTTCTTACATGACGGCGCTAACATCCTTTATGTATTTGACAGAAGCAAAGTTATCTACAACACATTAGAAGTTGGTAAAGTATACGATGTTGAAGGTGAATTTGACATTTATTATAGTGCAGGACAACTTGCAAACTATGCACCAAACTCATTAACTGCTGTAGAATCAACTGAAGTTGTTGCTGACTTAGCCGCAACTCCAATCGAATACGAAGCATTAATCGACGGATTAGCATTACCTACAAATCCAAGTGAACTTCAAGTGTTCTATGAATACACTCGCTTCACAGCTAAAGTTATCGTAGATACTCAAGAAGGCGATACATCAAGCTATAAATACTGGTTAGTACCAGAAGATTATGCTGATACTAAAGTTATCAAGACTGTAGATAGTAAAAAAGCAATCGAATACTTAACTAAGTATGTAAGTAATGTTTATTACCAATCTAATTCAGAAGCATTTGCAGAATTAAATGGTAAAGTTGTAACCATCGACTTCTTAATGTATGGATTCAGATCAGACAGATTTGTATGGTATGGACTATTCTTTGACGATGTTACAGATATCGTAGTTGAATTTGAAAACGATGCAGCCGCAATGGCAGCAGCCAAAGCAGTTATTGAAACTTCAGTTCCTGCTGATATCGTTGATGCAACTACTTTAGATCTAATCAAATCAATCCATGGCACAACAGTTGCTTGGACATCAAATAACGAAGCAGTTATTAACTCTACAACAGGTGTGGTTACACCAGTTGACGGTGTGTTAACTCCAGTTGAATTAACCGCTACTATTTCTATCGGAACAGAAACTGACGTTATAGTTAAAATTCCAGTGAATGTAGGCGAACTTCCTGTTATTACAGTTAAAGAAGCTTTAGAAACAGCAGCTAACGGATTAGTACGTTTCAATGCCACAGTATTTGCAACTGACACGCGTGGGAACTATTATGTATCTGATGGAACTAACGCTTTAACAGTACGTGTATCTACTTCATCAGAACTAAATACAACTTTAGCAGCTAACATAGGAAAAGAAGTAGAGTTTATCGGTTCTAGATCTGACTATAATGGTCTAAAACAAGTATCCCCTACAGGCGTTAAAGTTTTAGGTGCAGGTGATGCTATTGCTCCAGTAAATGCAGATGCGTTAGAATTATCAGCAGCTGGATTAATCGGATTACAATCAGCATTAGTTGAACTTAAAGGTATGAGTGTCACTTCAAGAACTACTACTCCAAGTAAAGATGCTACATACAATACTACTTCAATCATCTTAACTCAAGTTTCTTCTAGCAAAACTATCGAATTAAGATGGGATGACAGAGTTGTATTAACAACTGAAGCTAAAGCTGAACTAGATAAATTGGTAGTTGGCGAAATTGTTGAAGTTGCAACAGTAGTTGGTTGGTATAATAACCCACAATTATTAGGATTGAATGTTCTAAAAGTTGTTGTTATTCCTCAAAATGATGCAGCAAAACTAGCGGCAGATGCAGCAGCAATTGAAGACATTACATTATCAGCTGCAGGTGCAATCGAACTTCCTGCTGTTGGTGCAAATGGTTCAGCAATTGCTTATGCATTCAAAGATGCAGAAGGCACTAATAATTCATTAATCGACTTAACTACTAAAACAGTTACAATGCCTCTAGAAGGTCAAGTTGTTGTCGTATTAGTTGCAACACTTACTTTAGGAGAAGAAGCAGCTGTTGATGTTGAAATCAATGTTACTTTAGGGACACCTGTTTCCTCAGGTTTTGCTACAGATTTATTCATCTCTGAGTACATCGAAGGATCATCTAGCAATAAAGCATTGGAAATCTACAATGGCACAGGTGCTACAGTTGATTTATCAGCATATAAACTTGCAATGTACAACAACGGTAAAACAGAACAATCAAATATTTTACAGTTGACTGGAACTCTAGCACATGGTGAAGTTATTGTCATCGTTAATGCTGGTGCAACAGCTGCATTTAAAGTTGATGGCGCTATTGAACACACTATTACATATTTTAATGGCGATGACGCAATTGTTCTACTTAAGAATGATGAAATCATTGATTTAATTGGTGTTGTTGGGGTTGACCCAGGTACTTCATGGCCAGTTGGAACAGGCGCTACTGCAGAATTTACACTTGTAAGAAATGCAGCAGTTACAAGTCCAAATAAGACTTTTACTGAATCTGAATGGGATGTCCATCCAGTTGATACAGCAACTTTCATTGGTTCTCATACAATGACTCCTGCTGCTTAATAGATTAATCAATTAAAGGACGTATTCGAAAGGATACGTCCTTTTTGTATTATCTTTCCCATCTTTTTGGTTATGTATTATTAATACATATTTGTGGTATAATAGTAATGCACTATTTTTTTAGTAGAGGAGATTTATTATGAAAAAACTATTACCAATGCTCGTATTAATGTTAGTTTTTCTAGCAGGATGCGAACAAAAAAAGGTAGAGACTGTTCTACCTAATTTAACAAACAAAACCATTGCTGAGATAGAGATGACTTTGGCATCCTCTAAAATCGCATATGAAATTGTTGAAATAAGTGACTTTGACAAAGCGGATGGCACGTTTGTCAAGTATGAAACAATGAATGCTGGTGACGTTATCGAAAAAACAGATAGCGTTAAAGTTGTAGTCAATGTACTACGTTTACCTGATTTGACTGGCAAATCTGAAAGTGAAATCATCGAATTATTCGACAAGGTCGGACTAGAAGTCTCTGTTATTTTTGATGAAGACAACAATGATTTTCCTGACAGAACGTGGTCAGGGTATGATGGGTTAAGTGTAGGAGACAAAATTTCTACACTAGATACTGATGTCGTTACAGTGAAACTAGCAATTAACTCTTACGTAATGTTACCAGATTTAGTAGGCTTGAATATCCATCAAATTAAAATTGAACTCGAAAACATGTTATTACTAGCTAAATTTGAGTATATTTTAGATGATACAAAAGAAGCTGATCTTTTCCAAGACTATAAAGATTTCGAAATTGGCGAAGGTGTTGAACCTGGTTCAACCATCACTGTTAAAGTTTATACAAACAGTTTCTTAGAAGAAGAGGAATCCTTGTTTATTTCTAAGTTCTATGACAATGAGGATAATAACCAAGCAATTGAAATTTATAACCCAACCGCATCTACCATAAATTTGGCCGACTATACGATTGCTGTATTGCAAAATGGTGCGTTAGTACCTACTTATACAATTGCTTTAGATGGACAATTAGAGGCGAATGGTACTTATGTCATTGCCAACCCTCAAGGGAACAGAGATGTACTTAAAATCGCAGATTTATCGAGTACACAGCTGAACTTTGATGGCAACGATGTGATTCAGTTGAGATATAAGAATGACACATATATTGATATTATAAACATAATGGGGACTAGACTTGTAACACTGACTAATGAAGTCTATGTTCGCCAACCACAAATAACATCAGGAAGTCGCAGTTTTGACTTCAAAGCGTGGGATGAATATGTAGGTACCTATGTAACACCGTTTGGTACTCATCCGTTTGCTAGCCCAGACTCATTCGAGATAGATATGAGCTTTGCTGCAAGACCATTTGGCGATCCACTAGGTGGATTCGCTAAAGTTACGTTAGTCACAACAACCGATGGTGATACAGCAGAATTTACACCAGGCTTTACAAGTAATGCACGTATTCGTTTCTTAGGGGTTGATACACCAGAAACGCACCCAGCTGTTCAACCAATGGGTTTAGAAGCTAAAGCATTTACAAGAAATCTTTTGGAAAACGCAACTGAGATATACTTACAAAATGATCCAGGCAACGCTTATGTAGATACTTATGGTCGTCACATTGGTCTTATATGGGTAGATGGACAACTTGTAAACTACTTAATCGTTAAGAATGGATTTTCAGACAACTTTTTAAACGCTCAATCAAGCCTAGTTTATAACAACAGATACTTATACCGTTGGTTCCAAGATGCGGAACAATATGCGATTGACAATAATTTGGGTGTTCATAGTCTATAATGAGAGTCGTCTATAGAATACTATTTGCCCTATTCATGGTTGTTTTATTTTGGTTCAGTTTTAATACGGCGAATAATATGGTAACCGAAAAATACATTAAAGAACGCGTAGAACCAAATTTAAGAGGGGAAAACCCGGATTATCTTTACTTCTATGGGTCCATACCCCACTACAATCATAGAGACCCCCTTTACGCTTTAGAAACAGAGCAGTATAAAGTTAGGTTTTATGAGTTATTAGTCACAAATGAAAAAGGAACTAAATTGGATGAATATGTCTATGTTTTGATTCACAAAAAAGATGTGTTCGTACCTGATCAAAATTATCGCATTCATATTGGCGAAAAAGAAGAATATGTTTATTACCCTCAAGGGCAAATCTATGACCTTTTGGTTATGTTAAATGAAGAACAGGTCTACATCCCTAGAACAGTCATTGAACAATATTTAGACCAAGAATGGAAATTGGTAGACAGCGAGGATGAAACCGTATTTAGTTTCACCCCAACGCTTCAAAAGCCTTTTAATCTAAAGACAATGGTTGAAGATTATGTAGAAGCAAACAACAAACTACCATATAACAAGCTTAATGATCAAAACGTCTATTTATATGAGCAACCAGATTATTCCCCGTACTATTTGATCTATTCAGTAGCGCTTAGTATATTTGGGATTATATTTGCAGGATCACTATTAGCCTTATACCTTCACGACAAGCGAAAAGGCAAAAGACAAATGATGGACTATGAATCGATTTTAAACGAACGAAAAAAAGTAAAATTGTAATCAAAAAGCACACCTTTTTCAGGTGTGCTTTTTTGCGGGATATTAGCAATTAGAGTGCTCTATATGCTATTTTGAGGTTCTTTTTTAATGTAAGCGACGGCTACAGACCCAATGCCAGCGTTCATAGCAACAATCGTAGATATTTCAGATATGTAACAAACTTTAACACCGGTAATGGCCTCGATGGTTTGTTTATAATAAGAGGCTCTTTGTGGGGCATTCACATGCACTAAGGCAAATGTGTCGATACCAGATTCTTTTTGAACAGCCTTAATGTGATCAAATATCAATGTATCCGCTTTTTTCAAACTGAACGCTTTGTCTTCGATAATGCCCATACCTTCACGATCAATGGAAATGATTGGTTTAAGATTAATCATTTTGCCAACAAGCCCTGTGGTTCTTTTGAGTCTTCCAGAACGAATCATGTATTTTAAAGTTTTTACCGATACTAAAATCTTGGTCAATGGTCTTAATGCTTCTACCTTTTCCACAATGGTATCATAGTCAAAACCAGCCTCAATATAAGACATTGCTTTATGAACCAACAAGCCTTCAGCCACACTGTTTTGAAGGGAGTCTATGACGGTTATTTTATGGTTTTTAAAGGCTTTTTTACCATTTAAGAGCGCCTGATAAGTCCCACTCATTTTACCGGATACGGTAATCACAATGATTTCATCGTAATAAGTCGTTAAAAATGAGTACAAATTTTCAATGGTTTTAGGATTGGGTTGACTGGATTTAGGGTATTCTTTTAAAGTATTCATCAATTCATAGAAACGTTTGTTTTCAATCGTCAGTTTATCGAAGTATGTGGCCTGGTTAATAAGTAAAGCAAGGTTTAAAACGTGAATTTGATTGGCTTCTGCAAATCCATCGGCCAAATCAGCAATAGAGTCTGTGACCAAAGCAATCTTATGTTTCTTATGGTTGGCGATGTCAAACTGTCGTTTCATATCATCAACCTTCTGATCAACAATTTGTCCAAAAGGCTCGACAAGTTCGAATACTTTTGCCGGGGTATCTGTGTGAATATGAATTCTAACCAAAGTATCACTGCCAGCTACGACCATGGAATCTCCAAGCGGATGAAGTGTCTTTTTGATTTGCTCTTTAGGAATTTGATTTCCTTCAATTAATACTTCTGTACAATATCTAGTTTGACTTTCTTCAAAATGATCGACATGCATTACCATATCGTCTGTTGGTTTAAAGACAATGTCAATGTCTTCGCCTTTTAACCCTCTGATGAAGCCCTCAATGAAGTGATAGAAACCTTTTGCGCCAGCATCTACAACTTTGCTTTGTTTCAAAATGGGCAATAATTCTTTTGTATTTTCAAGTTCTGCTTTAAGGCCTTCAAAGGCCTTAGAAAGCAAGCCGATAAAATCCATTGATTTTGTATGGATGTTCTTTAAACGCTCATGCCACAGTCTCATGAGTGTAATCATGGTCCCTTCAACAGGTGTTTCAACCGAAGAATAGGCGTTTAGAGACGCTTTTTCCATTGAATTGATAAAGGTTTCAATGTCTAAGTTCTCTTTGCTTAAATCGCGAGAAAACCCGTCTATATAAGATGCGAAAATAATGCCGGAGTTCCCTCGTGCACCAATGATAGCCGCATCCGTAATGCTTTTTAAGGTTTGTTTCATGGTAGGCTCTAATCGAGCTTTTAATAAAATGCTTTTCATTAAAGAGGAAAGATTAGAACCTGTATCACCATCTGCGACTGGAAATACATTAATGGCGTTTAGCGCGTCTTTTTCTGTAATAACGTATTTTGCACCTAATACGAAACAACGGTATATATGTTCATTTGTAAGTACTGTAGTCATAATAGCTCCTAATGTATGAGTTGATAGATTAGATAAGTAATAGTAGAAGTTGAAAAGCCCAAGAAAGAGCCCCAAGCTAAGTCAATTAGGGTGATGCTTAATGGCCAATTTTTCATTGTAGCTAAATTTGTTAAGTCATAGGTGGCATAAGTGATCAATCCAAAGAATGCACCTAGCAACATGACTTTGCCTAATGAATTCGCATCAACCCCAGGTTGAATGACAAACACAACAAGTCCTGCGATGAACAGTAAATAAAATAGGATGGCTGCAGTCCAGTTTACATCAGGTTTTAGTAGCGTTCCAATTTGATCTTGATAGAGTTTCTTTGCAATGAGACCCAACCATATTAAATCAACCACTAAAAACACCACAAAAGCGATCCCATAAAGTTTTAAAAATGTGCCCATATGTAATTCCTCCTTCACAAACAACGAATGCCTTAATTATATTCGTTATGTTTGTCTCTTACTTATATTATAATATATCTATACACGATTTATGTAAGAGGTTGCATTCAATAGTTTGAAATTAAAAATAAGGAGTGATTTTTTATGAATCATTTGAGAATAGAAACCTTAAAAGAAGGGTTTAATGACGATTCCAAAGAATATGTTTTATATTATATGCAACAAGCCCAGCGTATCCACTATAATCACGCGCTTAAGCACGCGATTGATATAGCCAACCAAAAAGGATTACCTGTTAGAATTGTGTTCGCTATATGCTCAAAATACCCGGAAGCCAACTTAAGAAGTTTTCAATTTATGTTAGAAGGTCTAAAAGATGTGTTTAATTGGGCTAATAAGCTGAATCTAAATATGGACATTAAATGTGGGTATCCTGAAGAAGTGTTATTGCCGTATCTAATAAATGCACAAACCTTGGTCTTTGATAAAGGGTATTTAAAAACACAAACACAATTTAGAAGAGACATCCTTCTGAAGGCACAAGACCATCGGTGTCTAGATGTTATAGAAGTAGACACAGATTTGATTGTCCCAGTAAGTGTTGCCTCTAATAAAATGGAATATGGCGCTTACACAATCAGACCAAAATTAAATAGATTGTATGAGGCATTCAATGATTTTGATAAACTACCAGATATTCGCAATAAAACAAAATACGAGCCACAATGTGACCTAGATTTATCAAATATAGAAGAAGCCTTAATAAAGTTAGGTATACCGTTTGACGTTAAGCCTAGTCCAAGTTATAAAGGCGGTTATCTTGAAGCACAAAAAAGACTTTTTGATTTTATTAACAACAAACTCAACGATTACGAACAATCAAGCGACCCTTCAACGGATTACACGTCTTTATTATCGATGTATTTGCATTTTGGACAGATATCTAGTTTAGAGATATTAACACAACTCAAATGGGCGTTAGACCAAAATAAGGTCAAAGAAAAGGCTTTTTTAGCTTTTAAAGAACAGTTGTTTGTAAGAAGAGAGTTAGCCTTTAATTATGTTTATTATAATCCGACCTACGACGATTTCTATGGAATGACAGAACCTTGGGCTTATGAAACAATGAAAGCACATGAGAAAGATGTTAGAGCGTTTCTATACAAAGAGAATGACTATCTCATGTATCAAACACACGACCCTTATTTTAATGCCGCTATGAAAGAAATGGTTGAAACAGGGTATATGCATAACTACATGCGTATGTATTGGGCTAAAAAAATCATTGAATGGTCAAGTAGTTATGAAGAAGCTTATAAGACTATTATAACTTTAAACAACCGGTATTTCATTGATGGGAGAGATCCTAATAGTTATGCGGGGGTTGCATGGTGTTTTGGAAAACACGACAGAGCATGGACTGAAAGACCTATTTTTGGGAAACTCAGATATATGAATGCTAAAGGTCTAGAAAGAAAGTTTGATATTCAGGGTTACATCAATAAAGTAGCGTATAAAAAACATAAAGCACTAGGGGAAATCTTCTAGTGCTTTATTTACTATAATGGTCACCTTCAACTATTGAGGAATTAACGTATGATTTCAGAAAAAGGAGCATATTCATATAGATGTTCTAAAAAAATATCCAAGATAAACTAGTCTAGAAGTTATCGTTTAGCCGTTGAAACGTAGGAATAATCAATGACTGATTACCATGAAAAAAAGGATGAAGCCTTTACGCTTCATCCTTAACATAGTTGCTTATTTTTTTCTAGGGTTTTTGATTTGTGCATGTGCAGCCGCTAGACGTGCGATTGGCACTCTAAATGGTGAACATGATACGTAGTCTAAACCGATTGAATGGCAGAATTCCACAGATTGAGGGTCTCCACCATGTTCGCCACAAATACCTGTTTTAATAGAAGGTCTTGTGACATTACCCAATTCAACACCCATCTTCATGAGTTTTCCGACGCCTCTTTGGTCTATGTGAGCAAATGGGTCAGATTCATAAATCTTGGTCTTATAGTAGTCAGGTAAGAACTTACCAGCATCATCACGGCTAAAGCCGAAAGTCATTTGTGTTAAGTCGTTAGTACCAAATGAGAAGAACTCAGCTTCTTTAGCGATTTCATCCGCTAATAACGCAGCTCTTGGGATTTCAATCATTGTACCTACAAGGTATTTGATGTCTAATCCAGATTCTTTAATTAGTTTGTCAGCAGTTTTTACAACCAGTTTCTTAACGAAGTTAAATTCTCTTACTTCGCCTACTAATGGAATCATGATTTCTGGTACAACAGTTAACCCTTCTTTAGTCACTTGGATAGCGGCTTCGATAACGGCTCTGGTTTGCATTTCTGCAATTTCAGGATAAGTTACTGAAAGTCTAACACCACGGTGGCCTAACATTGGGTTAGTTTCGTGTAAGTCTTCGATGGTTCTCTTTAATTCATCAAATGAAAGGTTCATTTCTTTTGCTAAATCTTTGATTTCTTGATCTGTATGAGGCACGAATTCATGTAGAGGTGGGTCTAAGTATCTAACGGTTACGGCATAGCCTTCCATTTCCTTATAAAGTTTGACGAAGTCTTCTCTTTGCATTGGTAATAACTTAGCAAGTGCAGCTTCTCTTTCTTTTAAGTTCTTAGCCACAATCATTTCACGGATTGCTTTAATACGGGTTGCTTCAAAGAACATATGTTCAGTACGGCATAGACCAATACCTTCAGCACCAAACTCTCTTGCTTGATGAGCATCTCTTGGTGTATCAGCGTTAGTTCTCACTTTTAGTACTCTAATTTCGTCTGCCCATGACATTAATGTTGCAAAGTCACCAGAGACAGTAGCTTCAACAGTTGAAATCTTTTCACCATAAACAAAACCAGTTGATCCATCGATTGAGATGTAATCACCTTCGTTAAACTTTTGGCCATTAACTGTGAAGAATTTACCTGCTTCATTTACTTTAACTTCACCAGCACCAGCAACACAGCATGTACCCATGCCACGTGCAACAACGGCAGCATGTGAGGTCATTCCACCACGTGCTGTTAAAATACCTGAGGCGATTACCATACCTTCGATGTCTTCAGGTGAAGTTTCTTGTCTAACAAGAACCACAGGAAGTTTATCTTTTTTCACTAAATCAGCAGCTCTTTCAGCTGTAAATACGACTCTACCGTAAGCAGCACCTGGTGATGCAGCTAAGCCTTGAGTAATAGGTTTTGCAGCTTTAATTGCTTTTGGGTCAAAGGTTGGGTGTAGTAATGAGTCTAATTGTGCAGGTTCAACTTTTAAAATGGCTTCTTCCTTAGTTAATAAACCTTCGTTAACTAGGTCAATCGCAAGTTTAACAGCTGCTTGTGCAGTTCTCTTACCATTACGAGTTTGAAGCATGTATAATTTACCTTTTTCAATGGTAAATTCCATGTCTTGCATATCTCTGTAGTGTTGTTCTAATTTTTTAGAAATATCATGGAATTCGTTATAAAGTGCTTCGTTGTCTTGTTTTAATTCTGAGATCGGTTTTGGTGTACGAATACCAGCAACAACGTCTTCACCTTGTGCGTTAAATAAGTACTCTCCATATAAAACGTCTTCACCAGTAGCAGGGTTTCTAGAGAATGCAACCCCTGTACCTGAGTCAAGACCCATGTTACCAAATACCATGCCTTGAACGTTTACTGCAGTTCCCCATTCATAAGGAATGTGGTTTAACATACGGTAAGTGTTGGCTCTTGGATTATCCCATGATCTAAATACAGCTGTGATGGCTTCAATAAGCTGTACTTTTGGATCTTGAGGGAATGCGTCACCTTTTAATGCTTCGTATTTTACAAGGTAGCGTCTTACAAGTTCTTTTAAATCATCTGCATCTAAGTCGGTATCTAAATGAACCCCCTTAGCTTCTTTCATTTCTTCGAGAAGTGCTTCAAAATTTGCCTTTTCGATTTCCATAACAACGTCCGCGAACATTTGGATGAATCTTCTATAAGAGTCATACGCAAAACGTGGGTTGTTGGTTAGTTTTGCTAAACCTTCTACGGCTTTATCCGTTAAACCTAGGTTTAGGATAGTGTCCATCATACCTGGCATTGAGGCTCTTGCGCCTGAACGAACAGATACTAAAAATGGGTTTTCGCTGTCTCCAAATTTCTTTCCAAATTCTTTTTCAGTTGCTGCTAAAGCTTCAAAAATTTGGTCTACAACATCTTGTGTGATTACTTTACCGTCGTGGTAGTATTTGTTACATGCTTCTGTTGTAACCGTGAATCCTTGTGGAACTGGTAAGCCTAGGCTTGACATTTCTGCAAGGTTTGCACCTTTACCACCAAGTAGGTTTTTCATGCTTGCTTGTCCTTCTTTGAACAAATATACGTACTTAGTCATTGTATCTTCCTTTCTAACGATTTTCATACATTTTAATTATAGCAACAAAATATCAAAAAGACAACGATTAACGCACGCATGTACGTAAATGCGCACGATATTGTACTTTTAACTACATATATATTTATGGTATACTATTATAAGGCACCCCAGAAAAATATGCCTTAACACAGTTGAAAGGGTGAAACGATTATATGAATTATCAACCATTATTAACCAAGATTATTAACTACAAAACAATCATTATTCACAGGCATTCAAAACCGGATTTTGATGCGATTGGATCTCAAGTAGGGTTAAAGGAAATCATTTTGGAAAACTTTCCAAATAAGCAAGTCTATGTGGTCGGAGACTCAAACAAATTTGACAAAGACAACGAGATGCAAGTGATTGAAGATGCGATTTATGAGAAGGCACTTGTATTCATTTTAGATGTCGCAGTTAGTCATATGGTGTCTGATGACAGATATAAAATGGCTAAAGAGGTTATTGTCATTGACCACCATAAGAACGATTGTAACATTGAAGAAGCTTCCCTAGTTATTAGTGATCCGAGTTATTCAGCTTGTGCAGAGTTAATTACAGACATGGCACTAGAGTTAAACTTAAAAATCAACGAAAAAGCTGCCTCTTATCTCTATGCTGGCATAGTGACAGATACAGGTAGGTTTCAATGGATGCATGAACCTGAACGTGTGTTTTTGGTTGCCTCCATTCTTACAAGCTTAGGGGCAAAGACAACAGAACTTTATGATTTTTTATATGTGGATTCTTTGGAAAGTAAGAAGCTAAAGACTTTTTTCCAAAGTAGATTTATTTATGAAGATGGCGTTGCCTTCTTAAAAAATGATCAAGATGTTTTTGAACAATTCGACATCGACGTATTTTCAGTTTCTAGAGGGATGGTTAATTTAGCAGCAGGGATTGAAGAAATCAAAATATGGTTAAACTTTACCTATGATAAAGACAAAGACATTATTTTAGGTGAATTTAGATCAAGAGGTGTTAAAATCGTTGATATCGCTAAGAAATATGGTGGCGGTGGGCACGAACAAGCTTGTGGTGCAAGCCTCAAGACTTGGGATGAAGTAGAACAAGTCATTCATGACTATAAACAATTACTAAAGGAGAATAAATAGTATGATTAATCCAATTATTTTAAAGAAAATTAAGGCTTATGATAGAATCATCATTCACGGGCATCAAAGACCAGACGGTGACTGTTATGGCGCTCAGTTTGGGCTTAAAGACATTATAAGTAATTCATTTCCAAACAAGGAAGTTTATGTGGTGGGAGAAACTTCAGATTTTGTAAGTTTTGTTGGTAAACCAGATATCATTGAAGATAGCCTTTATGAAGGGGCACTATCCATCGTAGTTGACACAGCCACAGAAGAAAGAATATCTGACAAACGTTATAAATTAGGTAAAGAAGTGATCAAAATTGATCACCACATTCCGGTCAATGATTATGGTGATTATCGCTGGGTAGATACCAATTACCCGTCTTGTGCACAAATGATTGCTCATTTTTATACACATTATAAAAAAGAGTTAAAGTTAGGCTATGAAGGGGCACTTGCGATGTATACAGGGATTCTTACCGATACGGGTAGATTCCGTTTTAGAGGTGTCTCTAAACAAACCCACGAAATGGCGGGGATGTTGTTGACTAAGGGTGTCGATGTAGAATATGTAGATGGGAAACTATCTGTTGAAACACTTGCGATGACACGTCTTAAAGGCTATATTTTATCGCATTTTGTAACCACTGAAAAAGGGTTTATCTATGTGATACTTACAAGAGACGTGATTAAAGAATACGGTGTAACAGATGAACAAGCCGCATCAATGGTCTCTATGATTGGTGGCATTGAAGGCTATCCTGTATGGGCCATCATCTTAGAATATCCAAATGATGAAATCCGTATTAGATTACGTTCAAGAGGACCGGTTATCTCAACACTTGCCAATGAATTTGGTGGTGGTGGCCATGCGAAAGCATCTGGCGCTAAACTAGAAAACTGGAATCAACTGGATGCGTTTATTAGTCGTGTAGGCGATTATTTAGACGAATACAATAAGTAGGTATCCAAATGGAAATCAGAGAGGTTTGTGAAAGAATTGTTGTCACAGAACCGCTTCAATCATTAGAACATATTGAAAGAAGTATCATAAAGACATATCGAAAAGACATTTGGGCTAAGTTCATCAAGGCAGTTAAAGATTATAAATTAATTGAAGAAGGCGACAAGGTCGCAGTGGGCATTAGTGGTGGTAAAGACTCTTTACTTCTAGCAAAACTGATTCAAGAACTGCATAAACACAGCATCGTGAAATTCGATGTGGTGTATTTGGCAATGGACCCTGGATTTAATCCAGTCAACTTGGATTTATTGAAGACAAACTGTCAATACTTAAACATACCTGTAATCATTAGAAACTCAAACGTATTTGCTGTTGCAGGAAAGATTGCATCTGATAACCCATGTTACATGTGTGCTAGGATGCGTAGAGGCTTTTTATATAACGCAGCACAGGAACTTGGGTGTAACAAACTTGCTTTGGGGCATCATTTTGATGATGTTATAGAGACCACCATGTTAAATGTATTATATGGCGGACAGTTTAAGACAATGGTTCCAAAAATCACTGCGGACAACTTTGACAATATTGAACTTATTAGACCTATGTTTTACATCAAAGAAAACGACATTATTCGTTTTACCACATCAAGCGGTATTCAATCTATGAATTGTGGTTGTACCGTAGTGGCTAGCAGGACTTCTTCGAAAAGAAGAGAGATTAAACACCTAATAGCAGATTTAAGAAAGATACATCCAGAAGTCGATCAGTCGATTTTTAAAGCTTCAGAGAATGTAAACATCAACGCTGTATTAGGTTGTCAATACGAGGATAAAAAGTATCATTTTAACGATATATATGAAGAAAGGAATAAGAAAAAATGACACCATTTGACATTGAATTACAAGTTTTTCAAAACGGTGACTTTTGGTTTAGAATACTACTACCATTAGTGATTTCCGTTGTGTTTAGTTTTTTAGTAGGACTAGAAAGACAAAACATAGGCAAGTCGGCTGGTATTTCAGCACACATCTTAATTGCAGTATCAACGACAATGCTAGGGATTGTTCAACTGTTTATGTTTGAACACCAAGGCGGTGATTCAGCAGCGGATAACCAAAGACTAATCGCACAAGTACTACCGGGGGTCGGTTTCATCGGCGCCGGGGTAATTATGAAAGGTCAAAAGAACATTATTGGTCTTACCACTGCTGCAACCATATGGGCAACTGCTATGATGGGATTAGTAGCAGGCAGTGGTTACATACTAACCTCATTAATCTATGGCGGATTTTTGGTGGGCTTTATTTATCTTAGAGACATCAAAAGAGGGATTAACCCATTTATCCCTCACGTTCATCACGATTTTACCGATGAAGAGGACGCGAGTGCTGATGATATTAAACGTCACGCCTAAATAAGTTAACTAAAAGTGAGAAGAAAACGTGGGAAACTACGTTTTTTCTTTAGTTTAAAAGGTCATCAATGGTATAATTGAAGATAGGAAGTGATACTATGATTTTAGATACAATTGCTGCAATCGCAACCCCTTTTGGGGCGTCTGGTATTGCCGTCATTAGAGTAAGCGGCATAGAGGCAATCGAAAAAGTAAATACCGTATTTAAAGGTAAAGACCTTACAAAAACCAAAAGCCACAGAGTGGTTTATGGACACATAATGGATCAATCAGGTAAAGCCATAGACGAAGTGTTGATTACGGTTTTAAGAGCGCCAAGAACTTTCACCAGGGAAGACACCATTGAAGTGTCTTGTCATGGCGGTATTTTAGTGACTCAAAAAGTATTGGAAATCATTCTAGAAACAGGCGTAAAACTAGCTGAACCTGGCGAGTTTTCTAAACGTGCTTTTGTTAATGGACGTATTGATTTAACCCAAGCCGAAGCCATCATGGATTTAATACATGCAAAAAACGAAAATGCCATGAAACTGGCATTATCCGGTCTTAAAGGCGACATTAAAAACAGGATTGAATCCCTAAGAGAATTGGTCTTAGGTTTGGTTGCGAAGATCGAGGTAAACATTGATTATCCGGAGTATGATGATGCAGTTGTCATGGGCAGTGAAATCATCAAACCAGAAGTACTGTTAATAAAAGAAAAACTATTGGCGTTATTGGATGATGCAGACAAAGGCAAAATCATCAGAGAGGGCGTTAAAACGGCTATTGTAGGTAAACCTAATGTCGGTAAAAGTAGTTTATTAAATGCCTTACTTAACGAAGAACGTGCCATTGTAACAGATATCGAAGGGACTACAAGAGACACCATTGAGGCATATATTAATATGGGTGGGATTACATTAAATTTGATCGACACTGCAGGCATTCGCGAAACCAGTGACGTTGTCGAAAAAATTGGGGTAGACCGTTCTAAAAAAGCGATTGAGTCGGCAGAATTGGTAATCCTTGTTTTGGACCAAAGCAGAAAACTTTCAAAAGAAGATGAACTTCTACTTGAACAGACCAAACATAAAAAACGCATCATTGTAGGTAATAAAAATGATTTAGACAAAGCATTGGAACTTGAAGACTTACATTTACTAAGCATGTCTACGCTAACAAGGTCTGGATTAAAAGAACTCGAAAAAGAAATCATCCAAGTACTTGGCATGTCAGACATTAAAGACAAAGATTTTAACATTTTGTCTAATGTCAGACATATCGGCAAGATAAAGGACACCATAGAAGCGCTAAATGCCGTTTTAGAGGCAATTGAAATTGAAATGCCTATCGATATGGTGGAAATTGATTTAAAGAAAGCCTGGCAGTATTTAGGTGAGATTACAGGCGATTATCATCCAGAAGATTTAATCAGTGAATTGTTTTCAAAATTCTGTTTAGGAAAGTAAGAATTACATATCATATATGATATAATACTTTAGAAAGGAGTGTGTGCTATGTCTTATCAAGCTTTATATAGAACTTATCGACCTAAGAATTTTACTGAAGTAGCTGGTCAAGAAGTGATTGTAAAAACGTTACAAAATGCGCTATTACATGACAAAATTGCACATGCTTACCTATTCAGCGGACCAAGAGGAACTGGTAAAACAAGTATCGCTAAGATTCTTGCTAAAGCAGTGAACTGCGAACATGCACCTGTTAAAGATGCTTGCGGAGAGTGTGCCACTTGTCAAGCAATCCAATCAGGTGTTATCTCTGATGTGGTTGAAATCGATGCCGCTTCCAACAATGGTGTAGATGAGATTAGAGATTTAAGAGAAAAAGTTAAGTACTTACCCTCTATGGCGAAATATAAAGTGTATATCATTGATGAAGTTCATATGTTATCTACAGGGGCATTTAATGCACTTTTAAAAACATTAGAAGAACCGCCTAAACACGTGATATTCATTTTAGCAACCACAGAACCAAATAAGATACCTGCGACGATATTGTCTCGTTGCCAAAGGTTCGACTTTAGGGGTATTTCACCTAAAGATATAGAAAAAAAATTACACACAATTAAAACGATTGAACAAGTCGAAATCACAGATGAAGCGATTACTGAAATAGCTCGCTATGCAGAAGGTGGATTACGTGATGCCCTTAGTTTACTCGATCAAGCCATCTCTTTTTCGGATTCTATTGTAACAGAAGAAGATGTTTACGCTGTCAGCGGTTCGGTTTCAAAAACAAACTTGATGAAACTGCTTAATTTTATTTTCAACAAGGAAACAACGGATGCGTTTTCACTATTAAATGATATGATTGAAGATGGCAAAGAAGTTTCTAAAATTGTCTCAGATTTAATTTCAACCTTGAGAGACCTTCTCATTGAAAAGAATGTCGTATTTGACGCGGTTAGACCCACTAAATATTTAGAAGAATTATCTAAACAATATTCAAACGATCGAATCTATTTTTATTTAGACATTTTAAATGGCACTCAAAATGACATCAAGTGGAGCAACCAAAAAAGAGCCTACTTAGAACTGGCAATTGTCAAAATGATTGATCATAAACAAATAGACAGAATCGATTATCAAGAAGGTTTGGAGATATTAAACAAACGCATTAGTGGCTTGGAGTTTGAACTGTCTAAGCTCAAAACAATGCCTAGAGAACCTATCAAAAAGGCAATCAATAACAATCAAGAACAACTGGATAAAGTTGCAATTGAAACAGATAAAAAAGAACTTGTCACTGTTAAAGATATTGAACGTATTTTGAACAATGGCGATGTGGATAAGAAGCAGTTAATGCTTAAGGGTTGGGATCGTTTACCGCAAATCAAAGACCCAAAATTGGAAACAACCGCTATGTTGTTACATGAAGCTAAATTGGTTGCCGCCACTGAAAAAGAAATACTCTTAGTATACCCAAATAAGGTGAATTGCCGGTTAATGATGAAAAAACAAAACAAATCATTGGTGTTTGATATTCTCAATGCTAAAACAGATTTGATTGATGATTTTATTTGTATTGATGAGGCGTCTTGGAAGATTTTGTTTGATTCATTCATATCTCAGTGGAAATCAGGCAATAAAAAACCATCCTTACCAAAAATGGATTTAGAGTTATACGAAGAAACAGAAGATACTTGGCAACCAGGATCGGTTGCACTTGCCATTGATTTTTTTGGCAAAGATAAAGTCATGATAAAGGAGTAAATAGACATGAACCAAAATATGATTAGAAAACTACAAAAGTTACAAAAGGAAATGCAAGAAACCCAAGAAAGACTTCAAATGACAGAATTCGAAGGACAAGCAAGTGGGGTTAAAATCGTCATGTTAGGGTCACACCAAATTGTGGATGTGAAACTAGACAAAGAATTGTTAGAAGACATCGAAATGTTACAAGATGCCATTGTTGCGGCAGTGAATAATGCCGTTGCGGTCGTAGACAAAACAACCTCAGATGAAATGAGTCGATTCACTGCAGGCATGGGTATGGGATTTTAAAATGAAATATCCAGACAGTTTTTTAAAACTGGTTGAAGATTTTAAAAAATTTCCTGGTATTGGTAAAAAAAGTGCTGAAAGGTTGGCATTATTTACAATTAGTCAGCTAGAAGAACAAGAAATTGATGCCTTTTCCACCCATTTAGTGGAAGCTAAGAAAAACATCACACATTGTCCGATTTGTGGGGTGTTGATGGAACATACTTGCAGCATTTGTGAAGACGATCAGAGAGACAAAACAGCCATCATGGTAGTTTCTGATGAAAGGGATGTGTTTGTGTTAGAACGAAATCACATCTTTCATGGACAATACCATGTTTTAGGTGGCTCTATTGATTTTTCTCGAGGCATTCAAGCAGAGGATTTAAACATTGATAGTTTGTTTAAACGTCTTCAAGGTGTTAAAGAAGTTATTTTATCACTTTCTGGCACTGTTGAAGGCGAACTAACCGCACAATACATAAAAGAACTGTTGAAGCAGTATCCACTATCCGTTTCACGCATAGCCTATGGTATTCCTGTTGGGGCGGATTTAAGTTATGCAGATGATCAAACACTCGAAAGAGCGCTTAATAATAGATTAAAGTATGAATAGAGGGTGATGATGTGGAAGTATTAGATAGCATTTGGGCATTCATTAAAAATATGTTTGGAAGCTTTGATAATTTCTTAGAAGAATTGGTGGATTTCGATAAATTGGCCATTGATTTTTACAACAATGTAATCATGCCATTTCCTGAATGGGTTAAAATACTGGGCACAATAGGCTTAGCCATTGTCCTTGTATTTGGAATATTGTCGATAGCGAAAAAAATGATGAAATTACTCATTTTAGTTGTCGTAATTTTAGCCATTGTCGTGCTAGCTCGTATTTTTCTAATGTCATGAAGTTAGTAATTACAACCGATAACGACCAAGAAACTTTTGAAGTAGCACACACCTATGAACCAGGGAAAATCACTTATAAAGACCCTAATTCGGATGCTGTTGTAAGCGTCCATTTTAAATTAAACGAAGTGCTCATTCGTCGTGAAGGAGAAATTGTTTCTCAAGAACCCTTTTTACCTAACATGACGACCATGGGTTTTTATAGACAAAACGAGATTACATTCAAGACAGTGATTAAAACCAAAAGTTTAATTGTGACTCAACAACAAATCAAAATTGAGTATGAACACAATATCGAAGGCGTTAAGACGGACAAAACCCTGGATTTTACATTATTTATTTAAAAGTCTTGCAAAAAAGGGCTCAATCGTATACAATAATATAGTATTTTAGGAGGAAACTATGGCTAAACAATCTTATGTAAACAAATCCATGGTTGAAATTGCTGAAGAGATTATCAGATCAGAAGGCAAGAAGAATATCTACGATTTAATGGATCAAGTAGTAGCTTTAAAAGAGATGACTACTGAAGATTCTGAAAAAATGGCACAATTTTATATCGATATGACGTTGTCAGCAAAATTTGTTTTTTGTGGCAATGATGAATGGGATTTAAAAGAAAACAATTTAGAGCTTTGGGATAAAGACGGTTCTTACTTTAACACAACAGAAGAGTTGGAAGAAGAAGAGGACGATACATTAACTGTAGAAGACTATTATATTCCTGAAGAAGAAGAACTAGAATTAGACGATGAAGATGAAGAAGAATCTGAAGATGAAGATGATGACATCATCATTATTGATGAAGATGCATTGATCTTAACGGATGATGACGATGAGATTAAACCTACTAAGGTTAAGTACATCGACGAGGATGATGACGATTTAGACTTTGATGATGAAGACTATAACGAAATCATGGACGATTACGAAGACATGTACGATAAGTAATATTCGTATTGATTCAAAAAAAAATATTTGATATAATTAACGAGGGCAACTCATAAAAGGTCTCCTGTAAAGGGGACCTTTTTATTTTTATATACAAGGAGAAATGTGAGATGAAGACAAAGTTTATTTTCGTGACAGGCGGGGTTGTTTCTTCGCTTGGTAAAGGCATTATGGCTTCTACAATTGGTCAGTTATTAAAGAGCCGAGGACTTAAAGTCTTCATGCAAAAATTTGATCCATATATCAACGTAGATCCAGGGACACTATCCCCATACCAACACGGAGAAGTGTTTGTTACAGATGATGGTTGTGAAACCGATTTGGATTTGGGTCATTATGAAAGATTCATCGATGAGAATCTTTCTAAGGAATCGAGTGTTACAACCGGAAAAATCTATCAAGCTGTGATTGATAAGGAACGAAGAGGAGATTACTTAGGCGCAACCATTCAAGTCATCCCTCATATCACCAATGAGATTAAAGACAGACTTAAAGCAGTTGCGATGGCAAGTCAAGCAGACGTCGTCATTACCGAAATAGGCGGAACAGTCGGAGACATTGAATCATTACCTTTTTTAGAAGCCATTAGACAGGCAAGAAGAGATTTTGGACATAAAAACACGCTTTATATTCATAACACGTTGTTGCCTTATCTCAAAGCCGCGAATGAAATCAAGACTAAGCCAACACAACATAGTGTCAAAGAATTACGATCACTGGGTATTACGCCAGATATGATTGTCTTGAGAAGTGAAGTGCCTGTATCAGCCAGTATAAAAGAGAAAATAGCTCTATTTTGTGACGTGGAAACCACACACGTATTTGAATCAGTCGATGTGGACATTTTATATAAATCTATTCTTAATTTATATAAACAAGATATTGATACGTATATCTTAAACCACTTTGATTTAAAGCCTAAGAAGGCAGTGGACTTATCTGCGTGGGTGAATTTAATTGATCGTATAGAACAATCGAAAACTGTATTGCAAATAGGCCTTGTTGGAAAATATGTCAGTCTACACGACGCTTATTTATCGGTCGTGGAATCTTTAAAACATGCCGGTTATGACCACAGTGTTCAAGTGAAAATCAACTTTTTAAATGCTGAAAAAATAACGGATGAAAACGTTAAAGAAGCATTAGAGGGCTGTGATGGATTATTGGTGCCAGGTGGATTTGGAAAACGCGCAACAGAAGGAAAAATCGCTTCTATTAAATTTGCGAGAATAAACAAACTTCCGTTTTTCGGGATTTGTTATGGGATGCAGTTGGCAGCCATCGAATATGCCAGAAATGTATTAGGTTACATAGATGCAACCACGACAGAGATCAATCCTGAGACTAAACATCCAATCATTGACATTATGGCAAATCAGGACTTATCTAAAGATCTTGGTGGAACACAAAGACTCGGGCTCTATCCATGTCACATCAGTATAAATACACTTGCTTACAAGCTTTATGAATCTGACCATATTTTTGAAAGACATAGACATCGCTATGAGTTTAACAATGCATATAAACAAGTATTTGAGACATCTGGCATGGTTTTTTCAGGTATCAATGACACTCAAAATTTAGTTGAAATACTCGAACTGAAAGACCATCCTTTCTTTATCGCCTGTCAATTTCATCCTGAGTTTTTGTCGAGACCTCTTAGGCCCCATCCATTATTTAAAGGATTTATAAGTGCTTCATTAGAACACAAATCATTAAATTGATAAGCGTTTACATCACTAATTAATTGTAAATTAATGATATAAAGCGTATAATACAATTGGAAATATTAATATATCAAGGAGGACTTATTCATGGCTTTAGTTTCAGCAAAAGAAATGTTATTGAAGGCTAGAGATGGTGGTTACGGTGTAGCACAAATCAACATCAACAACCTTGAATGGACAAAAGCAACGCTTCAAGTTGCACAAGAATTACAATCACCAATTATCTTAGGGGTATCTGAAGGTGCCGCTAAATATATGGGCGGCTATCGTTTAGTTATGGCGATGGTTAAGGAATTACATGACGCTATGGGCATCACAGTACCAGTAGCAGTACATTTAGACCACGGTTCATATGAAGGGGCATACAAGGCTTTAGAAGCTGGATTCACTTCAATTATGTTTGATGGTTCTCATTACTCAATCGAAGAAAACGTAGCTAAGACAAAAGAAATCGTTGAAGCATGTCATGCTAAAGGCGTTTCAGTTGAAGCAGAAGTTGGTTCAATTGGTGGAGAAGAAGACGGTGTAGTAGGCGCTGGTGAATTAGCAGACCCAGAAGAATGTCGTTTAATCGCATCTTTAGGTGTTGATTTATTTGCAGCAGGTATTGGTAATATTCACGGCAAATATCCTGCAAACTGGAAAGGCTTAGACTTTGATGTTCTAAAGGCTGTACAAGACGCAACTAACCGTGTACCTTTAGTATTACATGGTGGTACAGGTATTCCAGCTGAAATGGTTCAAAAAGCAATTTCATTAGGTGTATCAAAAATTAATGTAAACACCGAATTACAATTAGTATTTGCAGCGGCAACTAGAAAATACATCGAAGCTGGGAAAGATTTAGAAGGTAAAGGATTTGACCCTCGCAAACTATTAGCACCTGGTGTAGAAGCAATCAAAGCGATTGTTAAAGAAAAATTAACTATGTTCGGTTCTGTTGGCAAAGCTAACTAATCATTCAATTAAGACATCTCTATTTTAGAGGTGTTTTTTCTTTCATAATTCTATTATTATTGTAAAAGTATTGATTCCTTTGGAATTATTTGTATAATTATAGTAAGTTGGAGGTGTTAAAATGAATGATACACTATTTCACGATTATGCCAACTGGATTTTAGAATCCAGTGATTTGGTAGAAGCCTTGAAAGCGAAAAACTCAATGATTACTGAACGTTTTAAACATGTATTAGATGTACTTGAGTTTTTATACTCAAAGAAAATCGAACAGAAGGTTCTTCAAGCTGAAGAGTCAAACATATTTGAAACAGGATTTTATTATGTATTTGATGCATTCGAAAATATTAAGCTCGTGTTGGAACATGATTATAAGGGTAATATCAACGAATTGGATTTACATGCCAAAACTGTTATTTTACTATTAGACACATTAGATTTTCAAAATGAACTGATTGGGGCTATCGAAGAACCAAATGAAGCACATATGCAATCATTAATTGATATTGAGCATGAAATTCTTTCTGTATTAGAAAAAAAAGAAGATGCGCCAGTTGAGTTACATCATAAACTCGATCATGTCACAGAAGGCATATACAAGGAATTATCGTTAGATTTTTATCCGATAGGCAATATTTTCTTTGATATCGCGGATGAACTTGGGTTATTATGAAACACACGTTAGTGTGTTTTTTTTTCGGTAAAATTAAAAAAAATCACTCTTTTATGAGTGATTTTTACGATTATTTGGTTTCTGGTTTGTGTTTCATATGTGGGAAAAGAATAACGTCTCTGATGTTTTGTACATTGCAGATTAACATGATGAAACGGTCAATACCAATCCCTAGTCCACCTGAAGGTGGCATGCCGTATTCTAAAGCTTCTACGAAGTCAATATCCATTTCAGTTGCTTCATCGTTTCCAAGTTCTTTCTCTTTTAATTGATCTTCAAAGCGTTCTCTTTGATCGACTGGATCGTTTAACTCAGAGAATGCATTGGCATATTCTCTACCATCAATAAATAACTCAAATCGATCCGTGAATCGTGGGTTATTTACATTCTTTTTGGCAAGTGGCGATACTTCAATTGGATGTCCATACACAAAGGTTGGTTGTGTGATGGTATTTTCAACAAATTCATCAAAAAACATTTGAATGATATGACCAACGCCGTAGTGTTTTTCAACTCTAATGCCTTTTTCTTTGGCAACTTTGTTGGCTGTTTCCAAATCTTCAATTTGCCAGAAATCAACACCTGTGATGTCTTTAATAGCATCTACCATATGAACTCTTGCCCATTTTGGAGCCATACTAATTTCATTTTCACCATATTTGATGTCATAGGTACCTAATACATTGTAAGTGACCGTTGACATAGCATCTTCAACTAAGTCCATCATCCCTTCCATGTCAGAATAAGCCAAGTATGCTTCGATGGTTGTGAATTCTGGGTTATGTTTAGGAGACATGCCTTCGTTTCTAAAGAGTCTTCCGATTTCATAGACTGCTTCTAATCCCCCAACAATCAATCGTTTTAAAGGTAACTCAGTCGCAATTCTTAAATAAAACGGCATATCAAGTGTGTTATGATGTGTAACGAATGGACGTGCAGCAGCGCCTCCTAAAATAGGATGTAAAACAGGGGTTTCAACTTCTATAAAACCTCTACCATCAAAATACTTTTGAATTTCTCTGATGATTCTAGGGCGTAACATTGCGATTCTTCGAGATTCTTCATTTACAATCAAATCTACGTAACGTCTGCGTCTTGCTTCTTCGATATCTTGAAGTCCGTGAAATTTGTCGGGAAGGGGTCTTAACGCTTTGGTCAAGTGTGTGTATTCGGTTGCTTTAACAGATAATTCATCTGTTTTGGTTCTGAAAACAATGCCCTTAACGCCGATGATATCGCCTAAGTCGCCTTTAACAAAAATATCAAAAGCTTCATCACCAACGGTGTCTTTTCTGACGTAGACTTGGATGTTAGAATCTCTGTCTTGTAGTTGTAAGAAACCGGCCTTACCTTGCCCACGTTTACGAATAATTCTACCGGCAATTACCACTTCAACATGCATCTGTTCAAGCTGGTCATGGTTAAATGATTCATAGCGATTTCTAATGTCTAAAGTAGTGTTTTTTCTATCAAATTTAGAACCAAATGGATCAATCCCTTTAGCTCTGAGTTCATTCATTTTTTCGCGTCTAATGCGTTCTTGTTCGGTTAATTCTAGATAATCCATATCGTTTCCTCCTAAAAATGCATATCTATTATACATGATACTTAATAAAAAAGCCATAACGAGGTTATGACTTTTTAACTTCACTAATGAGTTCAAACATCATTTCATCACTATTTCTTTTTGGTAATTCGGTTTGAATCACTTTGACAGTTAATATTTTTATGCCAAAATGCAACTCAATGATGTCGTTAGGTTTGAGACTGGTAGAAGGTTTTGCAAGTTTGTTGTTGACTAAAATCAAATCAGCAAGGGCAGCATCTTTGGCAACTGTTCTTCGCTTAATGATCCTTGAGACTTTTAAAAACTTATCAAGCCTCATTGTTAGATTTGATAAGAGGGGAATCGTTATTTTGATCTAAAGGATTATCCTCTTCAATAGGTTCATTTTTACGTTGTTCCCACCAACCAAGTTTTCCAGTTGAAACAATTTCATCAATATCTTGTTTGTTAAGGGTTTCAACTTCGAGTAAATAGTTGGTAATTGTGTCAAGTAACCCTCTGTGTTCGATTAATAGTGATTTGGCTTTTTCGTAACAACCAGTGATGATTTCTCTCACTTCTTTGTCGATTTCTAACGCAACTTGGTCAGAGAAGTTCTTTTCTTTTAGATAATCTCTACCTAGGAAAACAGAGCCAGTATTAGATTCGTATTGGATAGGACCTAAGTTTGACATTCCGAACTCGGTAACCATGGCTCTTGCGATTTTGGTTGCAGTTTGGAAGTCTTGATAAGCACCAGTGGTAACATCACCAAAGATTAACTCTTCTGCGACTCTTCCCCCAAGTAACCCTGTGATTCTTGCGAGTAACGCGCTCTTGCTTTCTAAATAGGATTCGTCTTCAGGCAACATTAAGTTATAACCACCAGCTTTACCGCGTGCGATGATCGTTACTTTTTGAACGATGTTTGCGTGTGCAAGTTTAATACCGATGACCGCATGTCCAGCTTCGTGATAAGAAATGACTTTTCGCTCATGCTCTGTAACTTTTCTTGAACGTTTAGCAGGCCCCATCATTACTCTATCGACAGCCTCATCTATGTCAGGCAGTTCGATTACTTTGCGGTTTGCTCTTGCGGCCAGTAAAGCGGCTTCGTTTAATAGATTTTCAATATCAGCGCCTGAGAATCCTGGAATTCTATGAGCAACATCTTCGAACTTAACATTCGGAGATACTTTTTTATTTCTAGCATGTACTTTTAAGATGGCTTCTCTACCGATAACATCTGGTAAATCAATGGTGATTTGTCTATCGAAACGTCCTGGTCTTAATAAGGCAGGATCTAATACATCTGGTCGGTTAGTAGCAGCCATAATGATGATGCCTAGGTTTGGATTAAATCCGTCCATTTCAACTAATAATTGGTTCAGTGTTTGTTCACGTTCATCGTGACCGCCACCCATACCAGCACCTCTTTGTCTACCTACAGCATCAATTTCATCGATGAAGATGATACAAGGGGCACTTTCTTTGGCAACTTTGAATAAATCTCTTACTCTAGATGCACCCACCCCAACAAACATTTCAACAAAGTCAGAGCCTGAGATTGAGAAGAATGGGACAGAAGCCTCACCAGCAACCGCCTTAGCTAGAAGGGTTTTACCAGTACCTGGAGAACCTACTAAGAGAATACCTTTAGGAATTCTCGCACCCATTTCTTTATACTTTCGTGGGTATTTCAAAAAGTCAATGACTTCAACAAGTTCCTCTTTTTCCTCATCACAACCTGCAACGTCTTTAAACGTAACAAGTTTTGAGTTAGATAATTTAGCTCTAGATTTAGAGAATTCAAAGGCTTTGTTGTTTCCACCGCCACCCATTGAACGAAATAATATAACAACCAATATAATCACTAAACCGATAGGAAAAATGATGTTTATCAAAACGCTAAAGAATGTAATGGTTGATTTTTCAACATACTTCAATTTGATATTGTCAGAAGGCTCGATTTGATTGATGATATCATTCAAAGCAGGCATGAATATTTCAAATTGATATTGAACGCCTTCACTATCTGAAATGGTAACTTTGTAGGTATTTGCGTCCTCGCCACCAATTGGCGTATACTTGATGGTCATGCCCGAAAATTCATCATTTTGTAGTTTAGTTTCAAATTGACTTGGGGTAAGTGTATCAGGGGCATTTGGTTTAAATAGGTTTTGTAAGAAGAAGAAACTACCAAATAGAATGATGGCAAATAAAATATAAATACCAAAATTCATCGCGGGTTTCTTTGGCGTTACTGGTTTTTTGTTTGGTTCTTGCATGTGTGGTCCTCACTATTTCTTATATATTTCTTGTTTTAGAATGCCAACATAAGGCAAATTTCTATAAAGCTCATCATAATCAAGTCCATACCCTACTACAAAGGCTTTCGGTATGGTTACACCAATATATTTAGGTGTAAAGGGTATGATTCTACCGGCTGGCTTGTCTAAGAGTGTAACGACTTCAACGGAGTTTGCGCCACGATGGGTTAACAATTTGACAATGGTATCAAGTGTCTTGCCTGTATCTACGATATCTTCAGCAATTAAAATGTCTCTACCGGCAACAGAAGTGTTCATATCTTTTCTGATTTTTACATCTCCAGATGAAGTGATAGTGCCATGATAACTAGACACATCCATGTATTCGATTTCTATTTTCAAATCGATGTGTTTAGCTAAATCACTCATGAAAGGGACACACCCTTTTAAAAGACCTAATAAAATAGGTCGATTGACATGCTTGTAGTCTTCAGTAATCTGCTTACCAAGTTTGATGGTGATGTCATGGATTTGTGCTTCTGTGACTAAAATACTTTCGATGTCTTTTTCTAACATGTTAAAGCCCTCTCTTATAGCGTAGTTTGATGGTCTCAGTCAGGTCACTGCTTTTATTGTAGTAGCGTCCAAGGACAGCTAGAATTCGATTGTTATTATCCGTGATTACAATGTCTTTGTTTCGTTGATCTATCGGAATTTTCTTATCAATATAATAGTCTTTTAACTTTTTATGTCCGTAAGGAAACTCTAACACATCGCCTGACTGTCTTTGCCTTGCCCATAATGGCAATGCTAATTTATTATAACATATATTTATTTCATAAATAGTCTTATTGCTGGTATCAGTTAAAAATGTGACATAGCCCATATTTTCCAATACATTAAACGCTTCAAGGTTTAATGCTTGTCGAAATGAGGGCGTTTTGGTCAATTTGGTGATTGAAACTTTTTGATAATTTTTTTTGAAGCATAACTGATCTGTTAAGGTAAAAGTTTGATTAGGCCCAGCATCTAAGATAAATGACAGAATCGCTTTTATTTTTGATTGGTTAATTTCTAAGTCGTTTTGTTCTAATAGAGTGGCGATGATGTCCTTTTGTAAAAATTGATCTAGTTGCTTAAACGTCGATAAATCTATAATGTTATTAGTGTGACTCAAATAGGATTTAGATTGTCCTCTGATATAGGAAAAGGCTTCAAATAGGTGATTGCTGTATTGGTAAACCTTCTTTAAAAATGAAGGATTTTCAGTAATAAGTGTTTCTACAACCAAGTGTCTATATCGATTTCTTGTATAGTCTAATGACTTGTTTGAGTCATCCTCGAAATAGACAATTTTTTCCTTGTTAGCATACTCATAAAGCGTTTTTTTAGGGATGCTTAAGAACGGTTTTAAGTAATGGAACCCGTTGGATGTTACATCATATTGTAAACCGCTGTATCCAAATAAATTTGAACCTCTAGAAAGTTTCATTAAGACAGTTTCTGCTAAATCGTTTAAATGGTGAGCAGTCAAAATGAAGGGCGTATGATAAGATAGAGCTACTTTCTCAAGATAGTATCTCCGTTGCTTACGCGCTTCGTCTTGAAAGTTTTGTTCAGGGACCTCTAAGAGGATGTATTCGAGGGGTATATTATATATTTTACAATAATTGATTAAGTAATTCGCTTCCTCCAAAGAAGCGTCCCGCTTTTGATGATTAAAGTGAACGACCACTAAATCGTGATCAAGTTGTCTCAAGGCATGTAAAAGAACCATGGAATCTACGCCCGTGGAAACTGATAAAACCAATCGAAATCCTTTTGTGTCATCCAGTTGTTTTAGTGCTTCAGTAATCATAATAACCCTCTTTTACTTGTTAATTATATCATAATTCGTGTATTATTATTTCAGAGTCATAAAAATTGGTTTGTGATATAATGATTAAAATGGAGGTAAAACATGATTATATTAGCGAGTAATTCCCCACGTAGAAAAAAACTACTTGAAGATGCAGGTGTTGAGTTTAAGGTGGTTGCTCTAAATGTGGACGAAACAACCGAGGAAAAAATGAGACCAGACAAGTTGGTTACCTTTTTAGCTCGAAAAAAAGCTAAAGCTGTTTTTGACCTTCATAACGAGGACATTATTATCGCAGCTGACACGGTTGTCGTTTACGAGGGAGACGTTTTGGGAAAACCGGTGGACGAGGATGATGCATATAGAATGCTAAAGATGCTATCAGGCAATCATCATGAAGTTTATACCGGCGTTTGTATCATGAGTAAAGACAAAGAAGTCTGTTTTAATACAATGGCCGAAGTTTGGATGAACCACTATAACGATTTGCAAATTTATGAGTACATTAAAACCAGAGAACCTATGGATAAAGCAGGCGCTTATGCGATTCAAGGGTTAGGCAAAGAATTGGTTTTACAATACAATGGAGATTTTTTCACCATTGTGGGGTTACCACTGAAACAGTTATTGACAGAACTGAAAGCATTTAAATAAAAAAATATATGAGCCTTTTCACTCATATATTTTTTTTACCCTCGAATCAACCCGTACAAAATAGTTGTTTTATAGCGTTTTAATCGCTTCTAATTCTGTGACATCAAAGTGGTATTTTTTATGGCAAAAGTGACAGACAATCTCTGCACCTTTGTCTTCTTCAATCATGGAATCGATGGTTGCTTTATCGACTTTACTTAAAGAGACTTTGAACTTATCTTTTGAACAAGGACAATGATATTTGATAGATTGATTTCTCAAGATACTGTGCGTATGGTTTGAAAGCAAATCAAGGATATCTTCAGGCGTCAATCCAGATTCATAAAGGTCTGTGATTGCTTTAATGTTTGATAATACTTTTTCGATTTGAACAATGGTAGCCTCAGTCGCATTAGGCATCAATTGAATGATGAATCCACCTGCTTGTTTTATGGTTTGGTCAACGTCCACTAATACACCTAGGCCAACGGCGGAAGGCGTTTGTTCAGAAGAAGTAAAATAGTAAGTGAAGTCATCTCCGATTTCGCCTGTTTGCAGTTGTGTAGACGAGGTAAACATATTTTTAAGCTTCAAGTCTTTTGTAACATGTAAAAAGCCGTTACCAACCGCTTTTCCTACTGCTAGTTTGCCAGCTTTTTCACCGCTATTATAGGTTAGATAAACTTCAGGTTGTTTAATATCACCTCTAACCTCACCTTGTGAATTTGCCTCGGTAATCATATACCCAATTGGGCCATCTCCTTCAATTCGGAGTGTAATGGTTTCTTCGTTTTTATACATTAACCCCATCATGGCAGATGCGGTTAAAAAACGACCTAAAGCTGCAGATGCTGTTGGCCAAGTGCCATGTATTTGTCTGGCTTCTTCGGCCATTTTTTTTGAATAAGATACATAAATTCTAGCTTCGCCGTTGTAGGCTGTCGCTGTTAAGCAATAGTCTTTCATATATAACACCTCTAGAAAATATAATACCATAAGATACATCTTAGTTGATAATATTTGCGTATGTGATAAAATACACTTTGTGGAAGTAGGTTATAGACATGTCATTTAAAATTAAACAGATAGAAATTGACTCAAAAGTTGTTTTGGCACCCATGGCAGGTGTGTCCAACGCTTCTTATCGTCTGATTTCAAGAAAACTAGGTGCCGGGATCGTCTTTGCTGAAATGGTTTCAGACAAAGGACTCATGCACGATAATGCTAAAACAAAAGAGTTACTTGAGAGTTTGCCAGGTGAACATCCTTATGCACAACAAATATTTGGTTCTGATGTAGAAACAATGGTTTCGGCTGCGATATATGTTGATCAGCACACCGATTGTGACATCATTGATTTAAATATGGGGTGTCCAGTGCCAAAAGTTGCCCAAAAAGCTCAAGCTGGTGCAGCGCTATTAAAAGACCCTGACAAAATTTATGACATTATAAAAGCCATAAAAGCAGTGATTCATAAACCTCTTACTGTCAAAATAAGGACGGGTTGGGACCAAAGTTGCATCAATGCAGTAGCCATTGCGAAAAAGGCAGAAGAAGCTGGTGCAGATGCGATTACAGTACATGGAAGAACCAGAAGTCAAATGTACACTGGCAAAGCAGATTTAGATGTGATCAAAGCAGTCAAAGAGGCAGTGAAGATTCCTGTAATTGGGAATGGCGATGTTAAGGACGGACCAACGGCAAAACATATGTTGGATTATACGGGTGTAGATGCTGTGATGGTAGGACGAGCTGCACTAGGAAATCCTTGGGTTTTCTATGAGATAAACTACTATTTGGAACATGGAAAAGAAGCGCCAAAACCAACACTCAAAGCAATCAAAGAAATGATCATTGAACATGCTAATTCTCTTATGACATTGAAAGGGGAACATTTAGCGATGCTTCAGATGCGTGGTCAAGGGACTTGGTATTTCAAAGGTTTACAACAAGCGAAAGAAACTAAAGCGAAACTCTCAAAAGTTAGCAAGTATGATGAGTTTTTAAAGATCATTAATGAGTATTTTGAAAAAGCAATCATAGATTAAAAAAGAAGCGTAAAGTACGCTTCTTTTTTATACCAAAAAGGCCTTGAAATCGTTTATTTGTTTTTCATAAAGCCTCACAGTGTAGTAACTGTATGTATCGTCATAATCTTTTTTTAAGATGGTCGTATTTTCTTCTAATGAAGCGATTATCCCATTATCTTTATAAGGGACTCTTAAGTGGATGATGGTTTCTTGGCCAAAGAGTTTTTGATAGATGAGTTCAAACAGAGTTTCGATGTTTTCCTTCGTTTTATTCGAGATGATACAATCGGCATCATGGGATAAAAACTCTCCAAACATCAAGTCTTTTTTTGTATATATTTTCAGTTTTGGGATGTCATCGGCTTTGAGAGATTTCAGTACTTCTAGGGTGGTTTGTTCCTGTATGGATTTTTGAGAAGTAGACCCATCCATGACATGCAAAATTAAATCAGCATGTGTCACTTCACTTAAAGTTGATTCAAAACTTTTAACAAGTTCATGAGGGAGTCTGCTGACAAAACCTACTGTGTCTGAAAGAATGAAACTTGGCTTTTTTGCTTGTTTTATTCTTCGTGAGTAAGTTTCTAGTGTGGCGAATAACATATTTTTTTCAAAAACGTCTTTTTTTATGGGGTTACTTACATAGTCAATTAGTGTGTTTAATGTGGCGCTTTTACCGACATTGGTATAACCGACTAGCGCAACAATCGGCGTTTCGTCATCGCTTCGTTTTTTTCTGGATGTATCTTTTTCTTGTTGAATTTTCTTTAATTCTTTTTCTAGCTTAGTGATGTTTTGTAAAATACGTCTACGGTCTAACTCTAGTTTCGTTTCACCTGCGCCTTTAGCATTGAAAGATCCGCCACCTTGTCTTGATAAGCTCGATGAAAGTCCAATCAACCGTGGTAACATATATTTTTGTTGAGCTAGGGATACTTCTAAGACGGCTTCTTTGGTTTTGGCTCGCTCAGAAAAAATAGATAAAATTAAAAAACTTCGGTCCATGATTTGAACTTCGAGTTCTTTTTCGAGGTTTCGAATTTGACCAGGGGATAATACATCATCAAATATCACAAGTTCAATGTCCAAAACAGATAGGATTGTTTTAATTTCCTCGACTTTACCAGTACCTATATAAAATCTAGCATTGGGGAGACTGGCTTTTTGAATCACTTTGTCAACGACTTTTATGTGAACCGCCTCAGCTAAACTTGAAAGTTCATTTAAAGAAGTCTGCATATCATAAAGACCTAAGTCTAGTCCTACTGCAATCGCTCTATCCATATTAAACACCACCTAAAAAAAAGAATAGCACTGTGCTATTCTTTATTATACTATAATCCGCACTTAAGTTGTGCACCACAGTTTGTACAAGTATGACAACCACCTACATCTTGGACAATACCTTCTCGACAAACAGGACATAAGTTTCCAACTTCTGCGCCTATTTCACGGTCTTGTCTATCAGATCTTAATGGGGTGGTAATTTCATCATTGTGTGTTTGACTCTGAGCTTTTGGCATTTCCACACCTAAGTCAGCCATATCAACTTGAACTGGTGTATCTGTTTCTTTCTTTAAAGATAACACTTGAGCATCTCTTGAGCCATCTACATAAACGGTTCCGCCCTTAGCGCCACCTTTGTATAGTCTCATGTAGACACGTTCAACTTCCTCAACGGTATAACCTTTAGGGGCATTGACGGTTTTAGAAATAGAAGAGTCAACCCAGTTTTGAATGATACATTGAACATCCGCATGTTCTTCTGGGGCTAGTTCCATGGCAGGGACGAAAATGTCTGGTAAAGCGTCTTTAGTGTATTGTTTATTTATGCTTAAGAACGTTTCAACAATGTTCGCATTGACTTCAATATACTTGCCTAATCTGCCAGAACGGAAGTAGGTAAATGCGAAGTAAGGCTCTAATCCGGTTGAAACGCCAACCATTGTGCCTGTCGAACCTGTAGGGGCAATGGTCAATAAATGAGAGTTTCTAATGCCGTATTTTAAAATGCCTTCTTGAACATGTTTAGGAAGTTTCTGAATGAATTTTCCTTTGACGAAAGCTTCTCTTGAACCAAACTTTTCTAAGAATGGGAAAGAGCCTTTTTCCTTGGCAAGTTCTATTGAGGTTTCGTAAGCAGTGGTTGCGATAAATTCGAACAATCGATCAACTAAAGCATTACCTTCTTCAGAACCATATCGGAGGTTGGCATAAATGAGTAAGTCATGTAAGCCCATGACGCCCATCCCAATACGTCTTTCACCTAAAGCTTGTTGTTTGTTTTGTTCTAGGAAATAGTAGGTTTGATCAATGACGTTGTCTTGCATTCTAATGCCATTTCTAACGGTATTTCTTAGTTGATCCCATAATACTTCGTGTGTGTGAGGGTTCACCATGGTTGCTAGGTTGATCGCTGCAAGGTTACATACTGAATATGGGGCAAGTGGTTGTTCACCACATGGGTTGGTACAAACTACTTTTTGACCATAAGAGGTTGCATTGGTATAATCGTTAGCATTATCAATGAAGAAAATACCAGGTTCCGCTGAATAGGTGGCACAAACATTAATTAAGTTCCACAATTCTTTGGCTTTGATTGTATGATAGATGCGGCTTGGATAACCCATTTGTTCCCAAGTTCTTACATCGCCAATGTTTTTCCATTCTTGATCATAGAAGGCTTTTTGTTCTTTGGTATAGTTGTCTAAATCTGGGAACTTCAAGTGATAATCACTATCAGATTCAACGGCTTCCATGAATTCTTTAGTGATGGCAACGCTAATGTTGGCACCAGTCAAGAAATCTGGGTTTGTAACATCGTATCTACCACCATCAAAAATCAATTTTTTAGCTTCTTCAACGGTTGAAGAAGAGAATAAGGCGCTGTTTTGTTCAGATAACTGAATGATTTGTTGATACATGTTAAATTCGTCATTAGACAGTGGTTTGAACTTTAGCTTATCTTTTGAAAGTTGGATGATATGTTCATCGGTTGAGTTTTCTATTAGGAATCTTAATATACGTGGGTTTTGCATCTTAGAGATAATGAATTCGATGATATCAGGATGCCAATCGGCAAGCATAATCATTTGAGCACCACGTCTAGAACCGCCTTGTTCAACAAGGTGTGTCAATTGGGCCAAATCATGTAACCATGAAACTGAACCAGAGGATTTGCCATTGACACCTTTGGCTAGTGCATTTTTTGGACGAAGTGTTGAACCATTGGTTCCAACCCCACCACCTCTTGCCATGATTTCCATGACTTCTTTACGGTGTATCGCTAAACCTTCACGAGAGTCTTCAATGAAAGGCATCACATAACAGTTGAAATAAGTGACTTGTGACTGTGAGCCTGCACCATAAAGTATTCTACCAGCAGGAATTAAGTGTAAGTTCTTTAGTTCATTGAAAAACGCATTTTTCAACGCTTCAGATTCGCCTTCTCCTAAATTGAAACCAACGCGTTTTGCAATTTGCTCATAATAGATTTCTAGGGGTTTTTCAATTTCTCTAAATTCACGTTTAATAACGCCATCTATGTGGTCGTCACCTATTTGCCCGATGAATTCTTCATCGACTTTAATGTAAACTTGATGGTCTTCTATTTTAGTGACATATCCAATGCCTCTTGCAGGGAATTTTGGGTCATGCTTGATGATAGAAACAACCAAATCTCCAACCGCTAAAGAGACTAAAGATAAGTCTTTTTGAGTATAGCGATCTAACATGACAAGTCTTGAAACCCCAGAGAATGACATCTTCATGTCTTCTGTGATTGTATATAAGTGTGGGTAATACTTTTGAATGTCTTGATTCAATTTTTTGATTAATGATTCTTGATATAAACTCATACGAACACCCTTCCTTGTATGATTGATTATAAGGGTTTCCGGTTTTAAAAACAAGGGGCATTTTTGTAAAAATTTAACCTATTTAGATGGCTTTTATGTCCATATGTCTTTATTCAGCGATTTTACACTTTTTAAAGTCTAGAAAAGAAAACGATACTATTTATAATGCGTCTAATTTTCAAGAATATTATCGGAACAAATGCCCTAGAATTGAATTCAAAAACTCAATAGACCTATGATATAATTATTAAAGAAGGACGTGACAGTATGAATGAATGGTTGTTTATGTTATTAGATGGATACATCCTATGGATAGTTGTCTTTTTTCTATTGAGTTTTTTCTTAAGCAGCAAGCGAGTGTTTAGAATGTTGTTGTTGCTCATTTTTATATATTTGGTTAAACGATTGTCTGATCATTTAGACTTAGCACTAAGTTCTAAAGTACTGAGTATTGCACTAGATTATCTACCGATTATCATAATCGTTGTGTTATCTCCGGATATTCGAAAGAGTTTTGAATCAGCGTTTACAACCGATTCAAAAAGAGACATCGCAACAATGGGTTCTCAGGAGACCAAGCAACACATTGTAGATGCGGTAACGTATTTATCCAGTCAAAGTATTGGTGCGTTAATCACCATTGAAAAACACAGTTCACTGGATCAATACGCAGAGCGTGCAATCATGATGAATAGCCAAGTTTCAAAAGAACTTTTGATTAATATTTTTACCCCACTTACCCCACTACATGATGGGGCCGTCATCATCAGGGGGGACTCTATTAGATGTGCAGGCGCTTATTATGTTTTATCTGAGACTACCAAATATGATAAAACAATGGGATCTAGACATAGAGCAGCATTGGGTATTAGTGAAGTTTCAGACTCATTAACCATTGTTGTTTCAGAAGAAACTGGCACGATTTCGATTGTTATTGAAGGCATCATGTTAAAGGCAAACGACAAAGAAAAAATCTATGAGTACCTTAACATGTTTATGAAATAAGTAAGGAGTCTAACATGAAAAAAATATTAAGCACCATTGGGTCTTATTTTCTTGACCCTATACGTAAAGTAGGTTTATCTAGAATTTCGGATAGCCTTGTGAATTATTCTAATAAAAACCCATGGTTTAAGAGTTTAGTGACTTTTTTGATAGTTGGGGTTATCATTGTTTTATTTTATGCATTTGAGATAAACATCTTTAATTAGTATTTAGGAGGCGTTTTATGTCCTTATATCCATTGTTTCCGCTCATTTTATCTTTAAGTGGCGCGTTATTTATTTTCTTAATAGGCATCCTTGATGAGAAGCAATACCGCTTCTTTTTAATCTTGAGCATCTTAAATACGTTGTCATTCATTCCCTATGCACTATATTTTGATTCACAAATCATCAATACCTTTTTTGAACCCGTCTTTTACTATCATAGTTTGGCAACCACGCTAGGATTTTTGATTACTGGACTTGTTGTGTTCAAAAAGGGCATATTTTCTAAAAATCATTACCAGTTATTCATTCAATCTATTAAAGCAACCAAATGGAATGCTTATTATGTTTTAGATCAAAAAGACCGAATCAAAGAAATGTCTGAAAGTGTTTGTGAAGAATTGGGCTTTACCAAGGAACAAGTCATTGGTAAATCTGTATTTGAAGTGTTTAATAAAAGCATTCGCATTACGACCTTTGATGGGGTGGATACTAATAACCGAGCGATGGAGACCTACTATGAAACCTATAAAGCTCAAGTTAAACCGAAACAAAGAGAAGAACATGAACTCTTATTTCAAAACTATGAAGGCAAATCAGTCATGCTGCATACGGTTGAACAACCCATCTTTATTCTAGGTAAGTATAAAGGACGAATCAATATTGGGGAAAAACGAAGTGATTTCGATTTGTTATCCGTTGAAAAAAATCTAAAAGAAGCTGAAAACCAATTGGAAAGCATGCGTCTTAAATTTATCGCAACCTTAGAACTTTCAGAAGAAGGGTTATTCTATATTGACCTAGACCAAAGATTTATTTGGGGCAATGACCAATTCGTTTTGATTACTGGATTGAAACATAATACCATTGATTTTAATGACTATCATAAATTCATCAAAGAAGAAGACTTACAAACCTATTTAGGGGTTTTGAGTAGTCTAACCATGAAAAAACAATCATATAAGACGACCTATAGGCTCTTGAAAAATGGGCACTATATATGGGTTAAAGAATCAGGAAAACGTATTTTTGATGATAAGAATTCAAACATCATAATGGGGTCACTTAAAATGGTTACCTCGAGTCAATACCAAAAGACAGAAGTGAGTGAGTTAGATGCTCTGTCTTTAGAACCGGAACTCTACGTACACGTTTCACAACTTATCAGCCAACATAAAATCTTCCAATTGATGTTATTTGAGTTAAGTAACATTCCGAGCATCAATGAAAAATATGGTCGAAATATCGGAAACATGCTGATGGGTGAATACATTAAAAAAATCAAAACGAACTTTATGAGTGAATCGTCAATGATCTTTCGTTTAAGCGGACTGGTCTTTGCTGTTACCATTGTAGACCCTCGAAAGATGGATTTGCTGAAGCAAGGCATTCAAGCTAAAGACACATTCATGAACTTGCCGATGTCTTATGGGGCAATTCAAACAGAAGTGGAAGTAATGCTGGGGATAGCTAGCACTTATTCAAATACCGATGATAGCGAGGCTGTCATCAAAAACGCCAAAGAAGCTTTATATATTTCCAAAAACCCGAACTTCAATAGAAACGCTTGTTACTACAGTGATATTCATGACAAAAAGTGAGTATAGAAAACAGGCATTGGCGGCTAGAAATAGGCTTAAAGACATAGAAGTTGAAAAAAACGAAAACATCCTGTTAGATAAACTATCGAAACACAAGGCATTTCTAGAAGCCAAAACGGTAGGGTTATATTATCCAATCAAAGGCGAAATGAATTTGTTAAGTCTTAAACAAAGTTACCCGGATAAAAGGTATTACTTACCCAATGTATTAAACGGACAAATCATATACCGAAGATTTACAAGTGAACAAACTTTGATAGATGGACCTTTTGGGACGAAAGAGGTCGTGAAAAATGAAGAAAGTGTGCTTGACTGTGACCTATATTTAATTCCGTGTGTGGCTACTTCGGATTTGCTAAGAATCGGTTATGGGAAAGGGTACTTTGATCAGTATTTAAAAGATAAATCAGGCTATAAATTAGGCATTACTTTTCCAATGTTTAAAACCAGTGGTATTCAAAAAGACGTACATGATGTTTTACTGGATGAAGTTTTATAGGGGGCATATATGTATTCATGTGTAATCGTAGCAGCCGGGACAGGCACAAGAGCAAATCTAGGCTACAATAAACTAAGATACTTGGTGATGAATAAACCTGTTTTGATGTATAGTGTAGAAATGTTTTTAAACAAGGGTTATGAAGTCATTGTTGTGATGAACAAAGAAGATGAAGCCTTTTTTAAGCCTTATTTTCAAGGCACGATCAAAATAGCATATGGCGGGAAAAACAGGACTGAAAGTGTCGCTAATGGACTGAGTCTTGTTAGCAATAAGTTCGTCTTGATTCATGATGCAGCAAGACCTAGAATCAATCACCGCATGATTGACCAGATAGAAAATGGGTTGGCGTTATCAAACGCCTGCTTTTTGGCAAAAAGAGTCACTGACACGGTTTATCGTTTGGACAATGGTCTTGAATTGCTGGATAGAAATCAGCTTTATCAAGCAGAAACACCCCAAGCATTTTTAACAAAATCAATTAAAAAGGCCTATGAATTGCGAAAAAAAGCATTCACAGACGATATCTCTTTATATCAAAGTGTCTTAAATGAAACGATTCTACCTATTACACACGAAGAGAACAACGATAAAATAACGTATCAAGAAGACTTAGATGCGTTTGTTCAGGAAGTAGGAAAACAAAGTATGAGAATTGGCCAAAGTTACGATATTCATCAACTGGTTGAAAATAGAAAACTAATCATTGGAGGGATTCAAATTCCTTTTGATAAAGGGTTGCTTGGACATAGTGATGCCGATGTTTTATTGCACGCCATTGCAGAGTCTATCATAGGTGCATTAGGGTTGGGAGATTTAGGGTCAATCTATCCAGATACTGATCCTAAGTACAAAGATTTAGATTCGAAAATAATTGTAAAAAAATCCGTATCCCTCATGAAAGAAAGACATTATAGAATTGAAAATATTGACACGACGATATTTGCGGAAAAACCAAAAATGGCGCCATTTATCAGCGATATAAAAAAATCTATTTCTTCGCTTTTAGAGATAGAAGAATCACTTATCAATGTAAAAGCAGCAACCAATGAAAAACTAGATTCAATTGGACAAAATAAAGCCATTGCCGCAAGTTCAGTGGTGCTATTAATAAAGGAGTAATTTATGAAATTAATTGAAACAACAGTAGGCGATTTTGAACTCGTCAGTGAAACCAAAGACGCCTTTGATATTGCTAAATTTCAAGAAAGATACGTAGACACTTTTGATCGTTTCGATTACATTGTTGGGGATGTTGCTTCTGAAATGTTACGTCTTAAAGGCTTCACAAGCGAAGCTAAGGATAAAAACAATTTTAAAACCATCCCTGATTATTTAAATGAATCATGCAACTATCAATGTGGATACTATATTTTAAAACGTGTGAAAAAAGCTAAATGATTGTATCATTTGAATTCACAAAGGATTTAGTCTATACTATTAGCGCAAGGAGGATTTTATCACTATGGATGAAACAACCAAATTAGTACACGAATTAATTGAAAGAGTCAGACCTTATTTACATAGAGATGGTGGAGACATTGAAATTGTATCTATCGAAGATGGGATTGTTTATGTTAAGATGTTAGGTGCTTGTGATGGCTGTGGCTTAATCGACGTAACACTGAGACAAGGCATTGAAACGATGTTATTAGAGAATGTTCCAGGAGTCATCGCAGTTATCAACGTATAACAGGAGGCTTTTCATGGATTTTGTAAACCAAATCATTTCAATTTCTATCATTGCGTTACTCGCTGCCCAAATTTTGAAATTTGCTAGTTTTTCTTATAAAGAGAAAAAGCCGATTTACCGAGCGCTTATTTCAACAGGTGGGATGCCAAGTTCACACAGTGCACTTGTATCTGCCATGACTGCGAGTATCTACTTGTTTAGAGGGATTGACCTCTATTTTGCGATTAGTCTAATGGTTGCCTTAGTCGTCATTCACGACTCGATGGGCATTCGATTAGAAGCTTCCAAACACGCAATGATCTTAAACAAAATTACAAACAAATTAGAGATGGATGTTGAAGATATCAACAAAGGTAATCCTCTAAAAGAACCGCTTGGGCACTTCCCTATTGAGGTTTTTTTCGGTGTATTACTAGGCGTTATCGTTGCGTTGATAGGATACACCATTGGAGGATAATGAATGAATAAAAACAAAATTGGGATTGTCGTAGACTCAACCTTTAAAGTAAATGAAGCATTTTTAAAAGAAAAAGACATACGTGTTGTGTATTTAGACATCATCGTTGGTGATAAAACATACAAAGATGGCGAAGTATCTAACGAACAAATTTATGAAATGATGGATAAAAACATCAAAGTCACAACTTCGCAACCAGCACCTAACCGTTTTATGAATGCCTATCAGTCTTTGCTTGATGACGGCTATGAATCGGTTATTTGTTTAACGGTTAGCAGTTCGTTAAGTGGCACTTTCAATAGTGCAAATCTGGGTAAGGACATGCTTGAAGACCCAACTAAGGTGATGGTTTATGACACAAAAAGTGCGATATGTGGAGCAGAGTATTTAACAGAAAGACTCGTCCATTTTACCGAAACGTTAGATAGTAAAGAAGCTGTGCACATAGCATTTTTAGAACAACGTAACAAAGGCTCACTTATTTTCACGGTCGATGACTTGATGTTACTGGTTAAAAGCGGAAGATTATCACGCCTATCAGGCATGATCGGCAACCTTTTAAAAATCAAACCTATTTTGAGATTTGATCAAGGTAAATTAGAAGTGGAACATAAAGTTAGAAGTAATGAAAACGTCATTAAATACTTGGTTTCAGAAGTCGGGAAACTCGCTAGTAAAGCTAAAACAGTGGTAAGAATTTCTTATACAACCACAAGTGATTTAGGACTGAAATTTTTAGATGAAATTAAGAAGTCTTATGAACATGTTTCGATACAGTTGTCTGATAAGATTTCTGCAGTCATTGCCGTACATGTAGGTAAGGCTGGACTGGGGATTTATTTAGGTCATGAATAAAGAGGTAAATACCTCTTTTTTTTGATGATTCAAAGTCTATGTTATAATAGTAAAAAGAGGTGGTTTTATGTATGATAAAGGCGATATTGTCGATGTGACAATTACAGGTATCGCTCCATATGGTGTGTTTGCTAAAATAGGAGAATACTCAGGCTTAATTCATATTTCCGAAATCTCAGATAAGTATGTCCGAGATATCACGCAATTTGCGATGGTAGGTGATATGGTTAAAGTGGTAATCATCGATATTGATGAACCTAATAAACAACTTAAGCTGAGCTATAAAAAATGTGACAGATCAAAAAAGATTAAAATTTGTGAAATGAAAATAGGATTTAGAACTTTAGATGAAAAACTACCAGAGTGGATCGCTGAACGGACCAATTCTTAGTATAAAGGCTAGTAAAAAATCGTTGATATACGATTTTTTTATTTTTTAGGTGCTAAAAGTCATGTATTCAATGAAATAAACCATAAGGGCGTCTACTTGCTGTAACCGTTTTAAGGGTTATTTTAATACTATTTAATCTAAATAGTGATATAATAAATTAGAATAAAAAGGATGTGTATAACATGATTAAACTCAATCAAAAACATGCTGTTTCATTTTTAAATGACGATAAAAGCGTCACTGATGAAAGAGTTAAACGTATTCACAAAATGATTCATGAAAAAACAGGTAGAGGCAATGACTTTTTAGGCTGGTTGGATTTACCTATTTCTTATGACAAAGAAGAATATGCGCGTATCAAAAAAGCGGCTTCAAAAATCAAAGCACAATCAGATGTGCTCGTAGTCATTGGAATTGGTGGTTCTTACCTTGGTTCTAAAGCGGCGCTTGAAATGTTAAGACCAGCATTTCTAAACAAAGGGGATTTAGAAGTGATATTCTTAGGTCATCACATTAGTGCGGCTTATACTGAATCGCTTTTAAATCACTTAAAAGACAAGTCATTTTCTATCAATGTTATCTCTAAATCGGGGACAACCACAGAACCTGCCATTGCGTTTCGAATTTTGAAACGTGTTTTAGAAGAAAGATATGGCGAATTAGAAGCTAAAGAAAGAATTTTTGCGACAACAGATAAAGAAAAAGGGGCTTTAAGACAACTTGCCACTGAAAAAGGGTACGAGACCTTTGTAATTCCTGATGATGTAGGTGGAAGATTCTCTGTATTAACTGCGGTGGGGCTATTACCAATCGCTTGTGCGGGGATCAACACAGATCAAATTATGTCTGGTGCATTAGCTGCTTATAACGATTTAAAAGAAGAGTCAAACGTTGCTTATGATTATGCAGCTCTTCGTTATCGTTTATATCAATCAGGCAAAAAGATTGAAATGCTTGTGAACTACGAACCATCTTTAGTCTTTATTTCTGAATGGTGGAAACAATTGTTCGGAGAATCTGAAGGCAAAGAACACAAAGGGCTATTTGTGGCAAGCGCTGCATTCTCTACCGATTTACATTCACTAGGACAATACATCCAAGAAGGTGAAAGAAACCTGTTTGAGACGGTCGTCAAAGTTGGTAAAACTAAAGAAGACATCATCATCGAATCTGAACCGATAGATTTAGATGGACTGAACTATTTAACGGGTAAGTCGATGCAATTCGTTAATGAGAAAGCATTTTTGGGGACGCTATTGGCTCATGTCGACGGCGGTGTACCAAATATCGTGTTAGAAATAGATTCAATCGATGAAAAAACATTCGGTTATATGATCTATTTCTTTGAAAAAGCTTGCGCAATGTCAGCCTATTTATTAGAGGTTAATCCGTTTGATCAACCTGGGGTCGAGTCTTATAAGAAAAATATGTTTGCCTTACTGGGTAAAAAAGGATTTGAAGCTTTAAAAGAAACTCTAGAAAAAAAACTTGAAAACTAGGCGATGATTCGCCTTTTTTCTTTTAATACGTGCGAAATATTATACATTTTTAATAAAAATGATAAAATAAGTTATGGTGATATTATGAAAACAAAATTAACAAACTCTGCCGCTGAAACGACCCATTTGGGGTTTCAAGTGGGGTTATTACTAAAACCCGGCATGGTCGTCTTATTAGAAGGCGATTTGGCCATGGGGAAAACAACTTTTACAAAAGGGATTGGACAGGCTTTAGGGATTAAAAGAACCATTAATAGTCCAACCTATACCATTATGAAACGCTATATCAACAATGAACAAAAACTCTATCATGTGGATTTATACCGCTTAGAGGATGTTAACTCAGATTTTGATTTAGAAGATTACATAAATTCAGACGGTATTTCAGTGGTTGAATGGCCTTTTAAAGTAAAAGATATTCTCCCAAAACACTATTTATTAATTAGGTTTGAAGACTTGGGTAATGACCAAAGAAAAATTACTTTTGAGGCGTTAGGCGAGTATTATGAAAGTGTGGTAAATTATTTATGAACCAAATACTATTTGACTCATCTAGTGGCGTCTTAGTTATGGCACTAGCCAAAGATGGTAGAATGATTGATTATTCAATTAGAATGGGTAAAAAAGATCATGCTAAACACATTGTAGACCGTATGGACCAAATGCTTAAAAGAAAGCATCTAGACATAAACCAAATTGATGAAATCATCGTTGGTTATGGTCCAGGGTCTTATACAGGATTAAGAATTTCTGTCATGGTTGGTAAGATGCTTGCTTATGCAAAGCCTATTAAGCTTAGAGCGGTATCCTCTTTGTATTTTTTGTCTTCCGGTATTGAGGGGATAGTAGCCCCAATGGTTGATGCAAGAAATGGCAATGTGTTTGGGGGTATTTATGATGGACATACGGTCATACTTGAAGAAGCGCTAAGAGGGTATGACGAAATGCGTGAATTGGCTAAGAAACATAACGCGAGACCTTATTTAATCGATGATTATACCTATGAAATTGACACAAATAAAATCATAGAACAAAGTCATATTGTGTTAGATCCAAATGGATTTGTACCTAATTACTTGAGACAAACCGAAGCGGAGCGTCATTTAAATGATTAGAAAAATGGAAGAAGAAGATATTTTTCTGATCACCGAAGCGGAAACAGAACTTTTAGGTTCAACGCTCGGGTACGAAATGATTCACAACGAAATTAAGCACCATGATTTTGCCCATTACTTTGTCATCGAAGAAAATGGGATCAAGGGCTATGTCGGACTTTGGATTAACGATGACATTGGTCAAATTGCTAATTTTTTGATTCTTAAGCCTTATCAAAATTTAGGTTATGGTAAACAACTAATGAAACACATTATGGGTTACTTTAAAGAACATAATGTCTCTGTCATTTCCTTAGAAGTAAAAGAATCAAACGAAAAAGCCATTAAATTATATGAATCCTTTGGGTTTGTCAAAAGCTACAAGAGGGTTAAGTACTACGACAATAAAGAAGACGCTCACGTCATGATTTGGAGGGGTGAAGATGAAGATATTAGCAGTGGAAAGCAGTTGTGATGAAACGAGTGTTGCTGTTGTTGAAGATGGTAAACGTGTATTAAGCAATGTGGTATTATCTCAAATCGACATTCACAAAAAGTTTGGTGGGGTAGTGCCAGAGATTGCCTCAAGACATCACGTTGAGTCAATGACCTATGTGTTCGATCAAGCACTAAAGGAAGCCAATGTGACTGAAAAGGACATTGATTTGGTTGCAGTCACAGAAGGTCCAGGATTGATTGGTTCGTTGTTGGTTGGCATCAATGCAGCAACTACGTTTGCCTTTGCGCATAAACTGCCACTTATGGGCGTTAACCATATGGTAGGACATATTTACTCTGCAAACATTGAACATGAAATGAAATTTCCATTAGTTGCGATGTTGGTTTCAGGTGGACATACTGAATTGATTTATATGAAAGACCATATGTCTTTTGAGATATTAGGAGAAACCTTAGATGATGCCGTAGGAGAAGCTTACGATAAAGTAGGCAGAATGTTAGGGCTACCCTACCCTGGTGGTCCATTGATTGATAAACTAGCCTTTGAAGGCAAAGATATTTATGCGCTTCCAAGACCAATGTTAGATCCAAATGGGTTTGACTTTTCATTTTCGGGACTAAAGAGTGCTGTTAGTAACCTAATTTATCACATGAATCGTAAGAACGAAGCATTTGAGATTAAAGATGTCTGTGCTTCTTTTCAAGAGAGTGTCACAGATGTGTTAGTTTCTAAAGTGAAAAAGGCGATCGAGGCTTATTCGGTTAAACAGATTTTGATTGCAGGTGGGGTTGCTGCTAACAAAGGGTTAAAAACCAAATTATTCAACACCATTAAAGACATAGAAATTATCATACCATCCATCAAGTATTGTACAGACAATGCGGCAATGATTGGGGCAGCAGCTTACTATACGTATCAAAAGAAAGGGGCACTTTCTAATTACATATTAGGCGGTGTATCCTCACTAGATTACTAAAAAGGGGTGATTGTTTTGAAGTTCTTCAGAAAGTTTTTGATTAAGTTATTGGTGATTGTGTTTGTTTTAGTTGGGATATTCATCGTTATACCACTTGTGGTGTTTCACAAGTCGGTAACACAACCTTTATCTGATTATAATGAAACACATGAAACGATGTTTTATCAGTCTTTAGACGATCATTTGCAAGCGTTGATTCAAGATGACAATCATGACACGATTGAAGTGCTCGTTTTTGAGTCATTCTTAAACAGAGCCATTCAAAAAGAATTATCAAAAGACAATCCCAAATTCATGAATCCTCTTAATGAAGATGATGTTGAATATCGCTATATGATGATGTTTTCTGATAGAGTTGGGTTAAAAGGTGTATGGACTAAAATGGGCGATAACGCCTTATTAGTAACGGTGGGTATAGATGTTTTAGTTACCCAATCTGTTAAATATCAAACTGCAATGCAAATAGATTTAGACATTGTATTAAACGAGTCCAATCAATATGTTTTAAAAATAGATAAAATCAAAGTTGGGAAACTCGGGTTACCATTAAAACTCGGGGCCAATGTTACAAGCTATATTTTAGATAAGCTTCAAGGGAAGTCTTTGGATGAGTTTGTGCTAGATGCGCTTCCTTTTGGACAATTCGACTCAAAAGAACTGGCTTATACCGTAGGAGAATCTGAACTAACGGATTATCTGTATAAGATAGACCCTAGCTTTTCAGCCTTATTAAAGATCATTTATGAAGAAGCACTCCTTTACATGGATTTCTCAGATGATGGGTTTGAGATATCGCTTAATATGGGTAAATTTAGAAGACTTTTTACGGATTATGATGAGGTCGTGTTTACAAAACTCGAAAACGATGCAGATAAAGCGGTTTTAATGGCTGATATTGCAAGTAATGCAGCGATGAATGCAGCGTTAAATCCTTTTGATCCGAGAATCGAACTGGACGAAGTAAAACTCAATCAAATCCTTGATTATCAGTTACAAGATAAAGTTGCTTTTGAGTATCCATTTAAATTTAAGCTCAATCTCAATGGTGTTTTAAAAGAATATCGTTTCAAAAGCTCAGTTCTATTTATTAAAATGGTAGGTAGTGAACTCTCTTTACACCTCAAAATGATGTTGAGTGAAAAAGATGGGGTTGAAGCTTTTGAGATGCAGTTTAATCTAACGACAACCGTTGGGATGAACGTAGACGGTGACATGGTCCTTACGATCTTAAGTTCAAACATTGGCGAGATTAACTTGGAAATAGAAACACTTAAGTCAATGATTGATATATTTGATTCAAGCTTGATGGAAAATGATACCCTTGTCATTCCTAAAGAAAAATTAAATGAAATGTTTCAGGGTGCAAATTTAAGTTTTAATGACGCGTATGTATCTTCAAATAGTCTTTATTTGCATTTTGGAATAGAATAGCCTATTTTGCCAACATTGTGTTAAATGTTGGCATTTCTATTTATGTAAAGGGATACAAGCTTGTTATGAAAGCGTTTATAAAGTATAATGTAGTACGATAGAGAGGAGTTAATTATCTATATTTGATAATGACTAATGATGATGACACTATTAATCGAAAAAAGAATTAAGGCGTTTTCAATTGACGCTTCCTTGGCAACGATTGGATTCTTAATTGCTTTGCAAATATCTAACACAAATTTCATCTTGGGACGCATCTTACTTTTTACCACTTTCCTCGGGGTATATGTACTGCCTTATTTTTCTGCCACAGGACAGAGTCTTGGTAAAAGATTTCAGCAAATACGAGTTGTAAAGATGGATGGGACAAAAGCAGGTAGCGTTCGGTTGATTATAAGATCACTAACGCTAATTGTCACAAGTATCGTTTCCGCTGGCATATACATTGTGGTTGCAACTCTATTTAAGAACAAAGAAGATGAACTTTGGCATGATAAGCTATTTCAGACGAAAGTAATCATGATTAATGAAAAGAAAAACGAGGTATAGAATGAAAAAAATAGTACTACTAATGATCGTTGTCTTAACCATTGTTTTGACAGGATGTACGAAAGATAACCCTGTTGAACCAGCGATTCAGACAGAATTGAAAAAAGCATTTCCTAGACACGGTAATTATTATCAAGTGTTTGTAAGAAGTTTCGCGGATAGTGACAATGATGGCATTGGTGATATCAACGGCATCACTGAAAACTTAGATTATTTAGAAGATTTAGGCGTGAATGGACTATGGTTAATGCCTATTCACCCAAGTCCTAGTTATCACGGCTATGACGTTGATGATTATTATGCTATTAATGAGGACTATGGAACGCTTGAGGATTTCGATAGATTGGTGGATGAAGCCGATAAAAGAGGCATTAACATCATCATCGATTTGGTGATGAACCATACGTCAAACCACCATGAGTGGTTTATTGATCATCCAGAATGGTATACAAGTTTCTCTTATTTTGGAGCATGGATGCCTGAATTAGATTATTCAAAACCAGAAGTAAGAGATGCAATGTTACAGGTAATGAAATATTGGTTGGATAAAGGCGTTAGTGGATTTAGAGTCGATGCTGCCATTCACCTATTTAATAGTAAAACATATGTGAATGGGTTGCCGGCGACTGCTGACATTAAACAAACGGTTGATTATTACACAATGCTTAGGGCTCAACTGAGAAAAGATTATCCTGAGTTATACTTAGTTGGCGAGGTTTGGGCATCAAAAGACTATACAGCATCTTTCTATCAAGGGTTCGACAGCTTATTTAATTTTGATTATTCGACCAAAGTCATTGACACGGTAACCTCTTCAAATGTAAGCAATTACGGCTCAACGATTAATGGGTATTATCGATCATTTCAAAACATTATGGACAGTTATAACGCTAGATTTGTTAACAGTAATGAAATCTATATTGATGCGCCATTTATTAAAAATCACGACCAGGATCGTACAGCAAGTTTAATCAATGATACAGAAAATGTATTTGCTGCTGAGATGCTTTTGGCTTTACCGGGGAATCCTTATGTTTATTACGGGGAAGAACTCGGTATGAAGGGTGTTTCATCAAACGGGACAAATAACGTTTGGGACGAAACAAGAAGGCTACCTTTTCTGTGGGGAACTGAAGATCAAACCAATTGGTGCACCGCGTGTGTAGACTATAATAAAGAGGTAAAGCCGCTTTCTGAACAAAAGGTAAATGAGTCCTCATTATACAACACTTATAAGACACTCTTAAACTTAAGGAATGACTACCCAGCCTTAATGTATGGGACATTTGAGTTGGTTGATAACGACTTATCAAATGTAGATGTCTTTAAACGAACAATTGTATTTGGAGATTATAGTCAAGAAGTATGGGTTTACCATAATTTTTCAAATGTTAGTGTAAACATTGATACTACAGGATATGAGGTCATTTATAATACAAATCATACAGACGAATTAGAACCGATGAGTTCTATTTATATGGTGAAGAAATGAAGAAAGTCTTACATATATCATTGTTTAAAATGAAAGATATATTCTTGTTAAGTAATGAAAAAGTAACACGAGGAATGCTGGTGTTCCTAATATCAATGAGCTTATTAGTGTTTCCGATAGGCTTTGATCTAGTGAATTCAAAATCGATGAATTATGGACTATTTGGCGCGGACTTAGCCTTAACTGAGTATGATGGTCTATTAGAGGACTTGCCTCAAGCCTCGATTGTTGAAGGTCGTTTAGTAAGCACCTTAGAAGAAGTTCTAATAATCAACTTGAAAGACCAATTCATTATAATTGTGAACCCTACTGAAGATAAAGTTACTGATTCACGCTTGCAAGAAACAAATGGTGTTGTTTTTAACGAAACCAATTACGAACTATATCTCGCTGGTAATTCCTTTCAATTCAACTATAATACCTTTTCAAACGTTCACTTTTCAGATTTGAAAAACATGAGCTCCACAGAAGGTATCAGGGTAATTTATGACAATTTGTATGTGAGCGCTAAAAGGGTGTTCTTGTTGCCTGTTATTTTGATCCTCTTGCTGGTATTTGTTTTTATTAATTTGATATATTTAGCAGTTATTAGCTTTTTTGCCACTTTCTTACGCTATAAGGATCAAAATATACCCCCTTATACGGGTGTTCTAAAAATTGCTTTATTTGCTTCTTTAATACCTAGCGTGATAGCTATGATTATCGGTATGTTTGCACCACCAATGACCATTGTCATATATAATTTTGGATTACCCGCTGTGATGTTTATCAGTTATTTAAAGTATAAAAACGTTAATCTTACGGATACTGTAAAAAAACTTCAATAGTATATGAAAAAGACGAAATCATCGATTTCGTCTTTTTTAGCGTTTCTTATACGTTTTTCTTTTTCATATTTATAAATACAAAAGCACCTATAGCACCTATCACTACAACTGTAGATAAAGAAGCAATTAATACAATTTGACTTGTGCTAAGCCCATTTGTATCTGGATTTGGAATGGTAATGGTGTTGTCTGTATTCATTCCATAATACAATACAATTGACTCATTTGCACTAACGTTGACATTTTCCCCAACATTAATCTTGTCTTTGTTAAAAGTCTTTTCGCCATAGTTTGAATAAGCAATTTGCCATACTAATTCACCATCGTTATTTAGTTCATTGTTACCCTGAGGTAATGGTAATGAAAACATCGAAGTGGATACGTTAGAGTGGATTACAATCATGTCTGGGTATAAATCTTTTTCGTTAACTAAACGATAAGCAATAACGCCATCTTTATTGGTCTCAATTATTGATACAACTGCATCGACTTCATCATATGTATTTAATTTAAATGATGCATGTTCTGATCTTAGTTTAATCAGTTGTTTATAACTTTCAAAGACGTCATGATATTTTACTTTATAAGTGTAATTGATTTGGTTGACTAAATCAGAAGCGTTATAGCTGTTGTGATTGTACCCATTGTCCATGGATTCATCGGGTTTACTTCTCATGAATTCTGCGCCTGCATGAATAAATGGAATGCCTTGACTGGTAAACACAATGGCATTAGATTGAGTTTGCATGTATTTTCTTACGGCTTCTGGTTTGTTAGCTGTCAGAGCAATTTGGTCAGCGAGTGTTGAATTATCATGTGCACTGACGTAGTTCACAGTTTGGTTAGGGGAAACATTTGTATAACCGAATCCATTGGTGCCTTGAATACCGCCCAAAACATCAGTTTTGCTTGCGTTGTTTCCTTGAACCCAACCCTTACCTTCCCCGTTGTTGTTTCCACGAATTGCGTTTCTAATAACGTCGTTGAAAGCCGCTACATTAGGCATATCATCCATGTTTTGTTTGGTTGCTTGTTGTTCCAAAGATAATGGTGTTGTACCGCCTGTCCAAGGTTCACCATACACGATGATTGTTGGATCGTATTCGTGTAAAGCATCTGTTAAGGCTTTCATAGTGACGCTATCATGTAGGGCCATTAAATCAAATCTAAAGCCCTTTACATTATATTCTTTCGCCCAGTATAACACAGAGTCGATCATGAACTTTCTCATCATAAAATGTTCGCTTGCAGTTTCATTACCGGTTCCGCTTCCATTTGATAGTGAACCCCCATCGTTAAGACGGAAGTAGTAATTAGGCACAATCTTATTAAAATTGTAATTGGCATCACCTGTATGATTGTATACAACATCCATGACAGTTCTGATATTATTATTTGCTAAAGAGGATACCATTTGCTTGAATTCATTTACTCTTACAGACGCATCATACGGGTTGGTTGAGTAAGAACCTTCAGGCACATTAAATAGTGTAGGCATATACCCCCAATTAAATCCGCCATCATTGATGTTGAAATAGTCTGAGTCATCTAATTTGGTTTCATCTATGTAACCAAATTCAAAAGCTGGTAGCAAATGTAAATGCGTGATGCCTAGTTCTTTCATGTGATCAAGCCCTGTTGACACTGTTATATCACCATCAGTGTATGAAGTGCCTGATTGGCCGATGCCCATAAACTTACCTACGAAATCTGGGTTACCATTCCACGATGAGTGACTGGTTAAGTCGCGCACGTGAAGCTCATATAAGATGGCATCTACATAGTTTCCAGAAAAATAAGGCAATGTTAGTTTGTTCCAGTTATCAGGATCCGTTTCGTTTAGGTCTAAAATGGCGCCTCTTAGAGCGTTAACACCAGAACTGACTGCATAAGGATCTACAACCTCAAATTCAGTTGTTCCATTTTTTACAGTATACGTGTAGTACTTCCCATGTAAATTGCCGTCTACTTTTACTGACCAAACACCTTTTTCGCCTGAAACTAAAGGATAAGTCATAGCCGTGTCATCGCCATCAGCTTTTACTGAAGTTGGATGTCCGGCGTCATAAATATTCAAAGTGATTTCATCACTAACCGGAGCCCATAATTTAAAGGTAGATGATTTTGTTGTGTATGTAACACCTAAGTCGTTACCTTCATAACCGTAGGCTTCATTGAAGTAGTCTGAACCATATATGCCGTCAAAGCCAACCGATTTAGTAGCCGGTGATGCGCCATTATCTCCAAAAACAATGCTCACAGTATATTGAAAGGTTAAATCTGCATTTTCAGTATTAATCGTATATAAGGATTTAGATCCTGTTACGCTAGTGATGCTAGCTTCAACATCACCTTTAAACACTTTGATGTTATCTGTTGAAACATCAACCGTTGTGGAAATTGCGATTGTGTTTTCATTCTTAAATGAGGCTGTAAGAATCTTGTGATAGGTTTCTGGTTTTACAGTGTATACAGTAGTGTCTGATTGTAACACATAGAAGTGGTAATCGTTTCCGATTAGTTCACCTTCACCAGTTGTGATGAATCTGTCTCCACCAGGTTCTCTTTGAGCGTCCCAACTACCTCTTGTCCGAATGATAAATCCAAAACGAGTAGATTCAGTCGTTTCGAATGTTTCGAAAGGAAGTTTAAAAGTACCCCAGTTTTTTCCCTCAATTTCTTCAGTTTCCGGAATGTATGCCACACCAGTCCCGTTTTCTTTCCAAATCCAGGCATCCCAATCATCATAGGCCCCGTCGTATCTAAAATAATGTATGTAAACATCTGATTCGGTTGCTGCTTTTAATTGATTGATTGTGGTGAATGAAACAACAAATAGTAGCACTATAGTTATTATTTTTCTAAACATGTATTATGTCCTCCTGTGCATTAATACTATCATAGGAATGAAAACGTGTAAACGCTATCAATTATGAAAGGCGTTACACAAAGAATTAAGTGACAAAAGCGTTTACATGATGTAAAATTAGGGTGAAACAAAGAAAACTTTTTATAGGAGGAATTTATGAAAAAAGTATTAATTACTTTAATGCTTGCCTTTACTGGGCTATTCGTCATCAGCAATGCTGTTGAAGTTAGTGCTGCTGAAGGGGAAAAAGTAGTTATCCATTACTACAAACTTGCCGGCGACATTGACGGCGTGGGTGTATGGACTTGGGGTAACGGAACAGGCGGAAGTGAAAATGGTATTCCAGCTACTGGCGTTGATGCTGAAGGTTGGGCGACTGTTGAACTAAACGTTGATAAAGCTACTATGGGCGACACTGGATGGTTCATTCCATTTGGACACGGCTTTACAGGTGAACCAATCGGTGCATGGCCATCATTTGGTGATTCCGCTAAAGACAGTGCATCCGACGAATTCGATGGACAAAATGTCTTTTATGATCGTATAGCTTTTAAGGCTAGTGAAGATAAAGTCCTAGATGTATATTTTGTTCAAGGACAAGCGTTATCTTATCTTAGCAGAGACGAAGCTTTAATCGCAGCTGGTTTAGCAGTTGAAGATGCAGCTAATCCGGGTCAAATCGACGAAAACTTCTTAGTTGTTACATACGTTTACTATGATCCAACTGGTGAATACGAAGACTGGAACATTTGGGCATGGGCTACAGATGGTGCTACACCTGCAGACGGGTCAGGATATGATTTCAGTCGTTCAGTGGATATCGTTTTTAATGGTATCACAGGCGAACATAAAGTTGCTTATTTCATAACAGATATTAGCAAAGCAACCGAATCAACTAAATTAGGTTTTATTCTTAGAACTGATGCTTGGGCTAAAAAATATCCAGATGATATTTTCTATGCTATGGATGCAGATTTCTTAGCAAGCGGATATGCTACTTTATACTATCTAGCTGGTGAAGGTGAATTAAGAAATAACCTAGAAGAATTTTTAACAGAAGCGTATGCGTTTAAATTAAGCACAGCTATTGCTTCATCACAAACACAAATTCAAATTACTGCAAATAAAGACATCAAGACTGTTTCAGTAGATGAAGAAGGCGCTTCTAACGTGGTATTCGACAAATCATGGATTGTTTTAAAAGACAAGGATGGCGTTGTTGTACCTGTTCAAGATGTACTATATGACTCTACTGTATCAGCAACTAAGAACTTCAGTTTAGTATTAGCAGAAGCAAATAAATTAGATCCTGCTAAAGCACCATATGAAGTATCATTTGCATATGAAGGTCAATCTGCTGTATCAGCAATTTCTTATGACATAGTTGCACCAACATTTACATTAATCGATAGTGCTAACCAACGTGTTGAAGTTGGATCAACTTGGGCATTAGGAATATACAGTGCTAATGATGATGTCGATGGTGTATTAACTCCATTCGTTACAGCATCTGGTGTAGTTGATACCAGCAAACTAGGAACTTATACAGTCACTTTATCTGTACAAGATTCATTAGGAAACGTTGGGACTCAAACAATCACTGTTACAGTTTATGATCCATGTGATGACGAAGCAGCTACTGCTTACGCATGGGTATTTATGATCTTAGCACCTCTAGTAATCGCTGGATTTGCTATCAAGAAGTTCGCATTATAAGGAGGCTAAATAGATGAAAAAAATATTATCAGTATCGCTTTCGGTTATGCTAACTGTTGTCATTGTGTCTTTCACAGCATTTGTTTTATCAGGTTGTGGCGATAAAGGCCCAGCTTGTATTACACCTACTGGTGGACAATCTGTTGACGTTGGACAAGTCGTAGTTGCCAAAGAAAAAGTAACACTTTGGATTGATGGCGAAGGCTATGGTTCAGCTTTAAAAGAAGCATTCGAAGCTAAATTTCCTAATTACATTCTTGAGGTTGAATCTGTTGGTTCAGTTGATACAAGAGCTAAATTAGAACTACAAGGTAAAGACGGGGCTGACGTTATCGTTTTCCCACATGACCATATTGGATTGGCACTTCAAAGTGAAGTTATTCAATCTGTTCCTACACAACTAGCAACTAAATTCAGAGATGATATGTTAGATGCTACAATTACTACAGTTGAAAATGATGGAAAACTTTATGGTGTACCTCTACAAGCTGAATCAATCGCATTATATGCAAATATGAAATTAGTACAACCACTTATTGACAATGGTGATTTACCAGCTGATTTCACATTTGACGATATCGTTGAACTAGCTAAGACTTATAACAATCCACAACAAAGCAAATACCTTTTAGGGATTGACATTGATGACTACTATGTTGCGCATATGTTCTTCACAGCATTCGGTGTAGATTTATTCGGACCAAACCATAATGACCCAACACAACTTGGTGTTGAAGATCCAGGTATGGTTCAAGCATTAACTTACATCTATGAACAATATGCAACAATCGTAGATCCAGCCGACTCTTCAAAGAGAGTTAGAATTCTACCAGATACAGCTACAATGACCGGCGATTACTTGAAAAAAGCATTTGATGAAGGAAAACTTCCTTTCATGTTCTCTGGTCCTTGGGGCATTGAAGCATCGGCTGAAGCTGATGAATTAGGCACCATAGATCTTAAGATTTCTAAGATTCCTACACTTACAGTTAATGGTGTAGAAGTTGATCCATTAACATTCTCTGGTGTTCAAGTTGCGGCAGTAAGTGCTTATACAAGTGTACCTACAGCAGCATTTGCATTATTAGAATTCTTAGCTTCTGAAGAAGGCTTAACAATCATGTACGAAGAAACTGGTAAGTTACCAGCTCTTAAAGACATTTCAAACATCCCAGGTCTTGCTGATGATGAATATCTAGCAGGTATCAGTGCACAATTGGCTTATTCACAACCAATGCCAAGTATTCCACAAATGGGATTCGTATGGAACACATATGCTACAATGCTAGCTGACGTATTCAATGGAACTAAAACACCACAAGCAGCAGCAGATGCAGCTAAGACTAACTATGAAGGTTTAGCTGGCTTAGCAGGATAATTTATTTACAACGAACTTTGGAAAAGCCATAGGATTCTATGGCTTTTCTTCAAGTTTTTAAAAAGGAGCAGTTTAACTTATGAAAAGAAAAAATATCCTACATATTCTTAAAGCTTTTGCATCGTCTATAATATGGGGGCTAGGACAGTTATTTAACAAACAATTCATCAAGGCGCTTGTCTTTTTCTTGATTTTTTCTTTATTTTTAGGAATAGAAGTTACAACTGGCGATTATTTCAATACTAGGGACTTCGACTTGTATGACACTAAAATTGCCGGAGAGTATCTTGGTAGTGAAGAGATTAGAGATGGATCTGGAAATCAAAGTTTTTCAGTTGAATTTCCAAAATGGTTAAAGTTTAATAACATAAATCCGAACGACACAGAATGGGAATCATTCTTGTCGGACAACAAATTTGACACACCTTCAAGTAAGGTTGATACCGACCTTATCCTTGCTTTTGTTGGACAGCGCGTGAGAACCTTACACGATGCTAACACAGAACGTTTACTTGCAGAAGCCGTTGTTATGGCAACTGCGGACGCAATTACTTATGTAGAAAATCAAGCAACCGATACTTTGCGTATTCAGTTAGGTATTCCAACGGCTACTAGAGAAGACTATCCAGCTGAATGGCAAGAAATCTATGATAGAATCTACCCTTCTGTTTATCCAGACAGATTAAATAATAGAACTCAAGTTCGCTATGAAACTTTATACAACAACTTTATGTTGGAAGATGAGTTACTTTCTGGATTACAAGATTATTTCTCGCTTAAGTCAGTTCAAGCAGGCAGTAATTTTATTACTGTAAGTGGTGATGACTGGAATGAAACTTTGCTTAGAATTTATTTTGAAGCATTTCCAGAAGAGTATAAAGTAGTATATGATGCTTATGATAACTATTTCTATGAAAGAACCGGTTTCTTTGTAAAAGGTATTTGGTCTATCGTTACGCTTGGCCAATCGCCTCAATTAACAGTAAATGGTAGTGCGCAGATGGGCTTTTTAATGCCAAACGGAAAAATTCCGTTTAGCTACGTCATCAGCGGACATAACTCTACTCAACTATTATTAAGAGGATTAATATCTACATTGACGTTAGTATTCTTTTTATTTATCTATGTTTGGAATATTAAAGATGCATTTAAAACATCTAAAGCAATCCAAAAAGGAAAACGAATTACAGAGAAAGAATACTTCAAAAATCTTTATGACAATTCTTTTGAATATATTGTATTGACACCTGCGATTATTCTATTAACTTATATTAGTATTATGCCTATCATCTTTAGCTTCTTAATAGCATTTACGAATTATAACAATCAACATATTCCACCGGCACAGTTAGTAGATTGGGTGGGACTTAAAAACTTCACGTCATTGTTTAATATAGCGGGGGGATCATCTATTCCTTTTGGAGACGTATTCTGGAAAGTGCTTTCTTGGACACTTGTGTGGGCAGTAGGTGCAACATTTACCTGTTTCTTCGGAGGCTTTATTCAGGCTGTGATCATCAACAACAAACGCGTAGTGTTCCGTAAAGCTTGGCGTGCCGTGTTAGTATTACCGTGGGCGATTCCTGCATTAGTATCACAACTGATGTTCAAGGTCATTTTCCATGGAGAAGGTATTGTTAACAAGTTTCTTGAACTAGCAGGTATTAATGATCTGCTGAGAAATGTTGGCGCTTTAGGGAAGCCGATGTCAGCGCTTACCGATGCCTCAGCAACATTCATGGACCGAATTATTTATATGGGGGACCAGTCGATTAACTGGCTTGGAAATGAAGTTAACCCTTGGTTTGTACGTATATTTATTATTGTCCTTAATATTTGGCTAGGGTTTCCGTACTTTATGGCATTAATGAGTGGTGTCATGACAAATATTTCAAAAGAACTCTATGAAGCATCTGAAATTGATGGTGCTACGCCATTTGAACAATTCAAATCGATTACAATGCCACTGGTTTTGTATCAGACTTCACCTTTATTGATTATGACTTTTGCAAGTAACTTCAATAACTTTGGTATGATTTACTTTATTAGCGGTGGTGGTCCAGGTGGCGGTAACGCAGCTAGGGCATATGCCGGCTATACGGATATCTTGATTTCGTGGATATACAAACTCACCACAGATGATAATATCAGATGGTACTCGATGGCTTCGGTATTCTCAATTCTTATTTTCTTAATCATTGGTTCAATCAGTGCATGGAACTTCTTAAGAACAAAATCCTTTAAAGAGGAGGATATGATGTAATATGGGATACTTATATATTATTGGTGCATTAGTCATCTTATGGATGATAAATTTTAGCATCGTTACATCATTAGCAGACGCTAAAAAAATCAAGCGTATAACTATTGCACACTATGCTTTTTTACCAGTCTATGGCATCTTCAAAGTTAAAAACATGGACACAGGATTTTATAATCAAGGCTTAATTAAAAAAAGATTTAGCGGTAAAGAATTAGCATTAATGATTGTTAAATTTGTTTTAGTAGTGATGATCTTTGTTTGGGCTTTAACAAATCTTAACAGTGAGATTGTATTATTAAAGATGTTAGCAAGCGCTGTTGTGATAGCCATGGTGTTTGTAAATCAATCTATCACACACTCGATTGCAGATAATCGTGGTCAAAACAAGTTTTTTGCCGGCTTATTAGGGTTTATACCGCTACTAAGTATCGCATACTATTTGATCATGCCATCCAAACGAAATATTCTTGAGCAGACCGTTAGAAAACAGTATTCTGGCAAAGAAATTCTAGGAAGATTATTCATTTATGGCGAACTAATTATGTTGTCTTTTGTCGTCCTAGTACCAGTTATCTATATCATAGGTACTGCCTTAACAGATGCTTCGGATATCCCATACCGTTTATGGCCTGAAGAGGTTTCATTTAGAAACTTTGAAATTCTTTGGACACAAAAATGGTTCAAAATTGGCGCAGTTGAACCGACTAAAGTTTGGTTCTTGGAATGGTTTAAAAATACCATTACGATTGCAGTTATTAACATGGTCGCCAGTGTATTATTCATCACTGGGGCAGCCTATGTGTTCTCGAGATTTAAGTTTAAGGGTAAGAAGTTTGGTTTGCTTACCATCATGATTATGCAAATGTTTCCTACGTTCTTAGGATTGGTTGCAATGTATATTTTATTTGATACTTTCGGTCTTTTAAATAAACCATTGGCTTTAGTTATCGTATATACAGCAGGTGCTATTCCGTTTAATGTATGGTTAATCAAAGGATATTTACAGGGCATACCAAAGGATTTGGATGAGTCTGCAACGATTGATGGCGCCAATAAAATCCAAATATTCTTTAAAATCATCTTACCTTTATCATTGCCAATTTTGACTTTTGTCGCAGTTGGACAATTTATGGCACCTTGGTTAGATTACATCCTTCCAAGCTACATTCTTAGAGGCACAGGTGCTGATGCATCAAAAGGCTGGACAATCGCGATTGGGTTATTCAGATTCTTAGAAGCTGGTAACTCTTTATACAGGCCAACGTTGTTTGCAGCTGGTGCATTAGTCATTGCAGTTCCAATCACAATACTTTATGTGGCATTCCAAAAATACTTAATTGAAGGTATGACCGCAGGAGCAACGAAAGGATAGTAGCTTATGTTAAATAAAATTAAAGAGAAAATACTTCTTTCTGTGGAATCATATTTGATTTTATTAGGGGCTCTTGTACATTTTTTGTTTTTCTTCATATTTGAATTCCCAAAAATTAATGTAGCAAACCCTGATATGGAGATAGCCGGTTTAACCATTGTATTTAGAGCATTTGTGCTAGGATTTGCCATTTATCTTTCTGCAAAATTGAAAGATATTGCAAATGATAATAAGGCCTTTTCTATTGCACTTTTGGTACTAGCCTTGTTGTCTTATATACCAAGCGCATCTAGAATTACTAATTTAGTGCCTCTTGCAATATGGGCTGGTACTGCCGTTTATATCTTTATCAAATATGGTGTATTTGAAAAATAATCAAATCTCATTACGTTTTTATAAAAGGGTAAGAAATTACCCTTTTTCTTTAGCCTTTTTTCCATTTGAAAAGTGATTATAACTTGTTATAAATAGCCCTTTATTATATAATAAGTAATTGGGAAGTGATACTATGGAGAACCATTCGAATTTTATTAAAACAATTATGATTCAAGATCTTGAATCTAAGAAACACGACGAGATTATAACAAGATTTCCACCTGAACCAAATGGGTATTTACATATAGGCCATGCTAGAGCAGTCATCAATAATTTTGAACTTGCTAAAAATTTTGGAGGTAAAACAAACCTTCGTTTTGATGATACCAATCCAGGCAAAGAAGATGTTGAATATGTGAATGCAATCATTGAAGATATAAAGTGGCTAGGGTATGAGCCGAATAAAATCTTATATGCTTCGAATTATTTTGAAGAAATGTATGATAGAGCCATTAAGCTGATTAAAAAAGGACTTGCTTATGTGGATGATTCAACGGCAGAAGAAATCAGTAAGTCTAGAGGTAATTTGACCAATGCAGGCACAGATTCTTTATACCGTAACCGCTCTGTTGAAGAAAACTTGACATTGTTCGAAAACATGAATAAAGGCATGTATCAAGAAGGTGAAAAAGTACTAAGAGCTAAGATTGATATGGCTAGTCCCAATATGAATATGAGAGATCCTGTTATTTATCGAATTAGTTATGCTGAACATCACAACACAGGAAAAAGATGGTGTATTTACCCGATGTATGATTATGCGCATCCGCTTGAAGATGCGATTGAAGGCATTACACACTCATTATGTAGTTTAGAGTTTGAAGACCACCGTCCATTATACGATTGGGTCGTAAGAGAAACAGAAATGCCTTTAGTCCCTCGCCAAATTGAGTTTGGTCGTTTAAACATCGAAAACACGGTAATGAGCAAACGATATCTAAAGCAATTGGTAGATGAAAAACACGTTATTGGTTGGGATGACCCAAGGATGCCTACGCTATCAGGTATGCGACGAAGAGGCTACACCCCAGAAGCAATCAGAAACTTTATTTTAGGGACTGGACTGTCTAGAATTAACACAACGGTTGACACAGATATGTTAGAAGCATTTTTAAGAGATGATCTTGCTATAAACAGTGTGAAGATGATGGGGGTTATCAATCCGCTTAAAGTGACGATTATAAACTATGAAGAAGGTAAAATAGAAGCTTTTAAAGTGCCTTTTGACCCTAATAAACCAGAACTTGGAGAACGAACCGTTTATTTCTCAAAACACTTGTACATCGACCAAGATGACTTTATCGAAATCAAACCTAATAAACATTGGAAACGTTTGGCTAAAGATGTTGAAGTTCGTTTATTCCATACTTATTTCATTAAATGTGTGGATGTCGTTAAAGACGAAAATGGCAAAGTGGTAGAGTTATTGGTTACTTATGATGAAAATACCAAATCAGGGTCTGGTTTTAGTGAAAGAAAACCAAATGGAACCATTCATTTCGTTTCCGCCGATAAGTCAATCAAGGCACAATTCAATCTATTTGGGCCTCTTGTATTTGATGGTGAAGCACCATTTTTAGAAAGATTAAACAAAGACTCATGGATTAAGAAAGAAGGCTTTATCGAGGCTGTTTTTAGCGAACAATTGCCTACTAAGTCATTCCAATTGATTCGTTTAGGCTATTTCAACTTTGATAAAGAGTCAAGCAGTGAAAGTGTGAAATTGAATAGAATTGTTGAACTGAAAAGTTCTTTTCAAAAATAAGTAAAAAGGGGATTCCCCTTTTTCAATTTAAGGAGTACTTATGAATTTAACTGGTTTAAACGAAAAACAACAGGAAGCTGTAAAATCGATAGAAGGGTCTGTGGCAGTCATCGCTGGTGCAGGTAGTGGGAAAACAAGAACACTCACTTATAGAATCGCCAACATGATTGATCAGGGCATTGACCCAAAGACAATACTAGCGGTTACATTCACAAATAAAGCTGCCAAGGAAATGAAAGAACGAGTGGTTGATTTAGTGGGTCCGAGCGGGTTTGCCCCAATCATTTCAACGTTTCACTCTTTTTGTGCACGATTTATTAGAGATGAAATCGATTATCTAGGTAGTCCATATAACAGGCACTATCTAATTATGGATGAGGATGATGCAAAACAAGTCATCAGGGATTCTGTTAAAGAATTAAACTTAGATCCAAACAGATATACAGCCAATCGGTTAAAAGATTATATTTCTAAAGTCAAGAATGGACAGTATGACCAACTTGACTTTGAAGATGAAAAAATATTTCACAAGTATAACGACTATTTAAAACAAAATAATGCAATGGACTTTGATGATCTACTGAATTTCACAGTTCAATTGCTTAGAGACCACGAAGACTTATTGGAGAAATACCAAAACTATTACCAATACATCTTAATTGATGAATTCCAAGATACCAATATTATTCAATATGAGTTGGTGAAGCTCATGGGTTCAAAACGTAAGAATGTATTTATTGTGGGAGACCCAGATCAAAGTATTTATGGTTTTAGAGGCGCAAATTATGAGAACTACACTTATTTTTTGAATGATTTCAAACCTAAGGTCATTGTCCTAGATGAAAACTACCGTTCAACCATGAATGTACTGAATGCAGCAAACAAGTTAATCTCGAATAATAGAAATAGAAAGACCATTAAGAATTTAAAAAGCGAACTTGGTGATGGGACAAAAGTCATTCAAGAAGTCAGAGAATCTGACAAAGATGAAGCTTATTTTGTTGCTAGAGCCATTGAGATTGTCGTTAATAATGGTGTTATGTTCAAAGATGTCGCTGTGTTGTATAGAAGTAATGCGATTGGTAGAATATTTGAAGAAGCCTTTATTAAATACAATATCCCATACGTTATTTATGGTGGTACCTCATTCTTTGCAAGAAAAGAAATTAAAGATGTATTATCCTATATTAGATTAGCCTTGTTTGAAGAAGACAACATTTCGCTTAAAAGAGTGATTAATACACCTAGACGTAAGATAGGGTCTGTGACGATTGGTAAGCTAGAAACGTATGCTCAAATCTACAAGATATCGATGTATGATGCTCTAGATAAGCTTAATGTGACGGGTCAAACCAAAGAGGCTTTGTTAAGTTTTAAATCAGTCATTGAAACGCTTAAAAAAGAGATTCAAACCGTTTATGATTTAACACAAGTGGTTGACATTGCGATTCGTGTTTCTGGTTATGAAGAAATGCTAAGACAAGAAGGTAATGAAGGTAAAGATCGTTACGATAACATCATGGAATTGAAGAGCATATTCTATAATGGATCAATAGATTATAGAGGAACGAACCTAGAAAAAATCGAACAAATTTTGGATGATTTAGCACTAAAAACAGATGTGGATTTGATTGAAGACCGAAACACTGTAAAGGTAGCCACGATACACCAAGTCAAAGGGTTGGAATTTAAAGTAGTATTCATGGTTGCCATGGAAGAATCGATTTTCCCAAGCGACATTATGGGTAGTTTTACTGAGATAGAAGAAGAACGTCGTGTGGCTTATGTAGGTGTCACAAGAGCTAAAGAACGCTTGATTTTATCTTGTGCGAAACAACGATTTAGATTCGGTCAAGTCCAATACAACATGCCCTCTAGGTTTTTAGAAGAGTTATCACTAGAGACAAAAGACACGCCTAGAATCATCATCAAAAACACCCCAACTCCGGATCCTGATTTTGTTGAAGATGACATCAAAGTGGGCGATCAAGTGTTCCACGAAAAGTACGGTAAAGGCGTTGTTGTTATGAAAAATGATGACATTACTCGTGTAGCATTTTCTGTCGATTTTGGCTTAAAATTATTTACAACAGGACACCAAGCACTTAAAAAGATTAAAACAGGAAATTAGAATAAATATTCATGTTATAAAACATAAGAGGTTAAGGAAAAAAACGATCATAGAAAATCGTTTTTTTTTATCTTATATACTGAAAAATCGTATCAAAAGCGTCTAAATGGAAATAATAGATTGTTGTAAGCAATAATTTTAAAGAGCTAATATAAATTACTGATAACTAACATATTTAAAAACAAGTAATGATTACTAGAAAATGGCTTTATATGGGTTACAAGTGAATTGGAAATTCACTAGTAAATTATGAGACTTTAATGCTAGATTATTCATAATTTACGAAGGAAGTTCTTTTAGTACGATCAATAAAAAAGGATGTTGTTTTGTAGCATGAATGACCTTTTTAAATACTTGATGTCTTAATAAAGCCATTATCATAACATGTGTTGGAAAAAGGTATTTAACATGAATTTACAACAATAAGCATCTAGTTATATAAAAGAAGATTGTTGGGAAAATATAGCATGTTTAAATGGAAAAATTACGGAAATGGGATTAATGAAAACAGTTTTCATAAATAGTCTATTATAATGTTAAATTATGAAGTAATCTTTATATTTATTGGTATATATTATAGGGGTGACTATGATGGAAATGAATGAAAAACAAAAGCTTGTTATTGGCTCAAAAGACAAACACATTTTTCTACTTGCGGGGGCCGGAACAGGCAAAACAAGGGTCATTACTGAGAAAATAAGGCAATTGATCAGAAATGAGGGGTTTACAGACTCTGTTTTGGTATTGTCTTTTACAAACAAGAGTGTACTAGATATAAAAAAGAGGTTGGCAATATCGGCTGATAATCTTTTAGTTACGACATTTCATGGACTGTGTTATCGCATTGTAAGTAGCTATATTTCAGTGAACCTTTTTGATGATTCTAAAAAAAGTTTGGTTGGATTATCAGATGCTATGTTGTTAGAGATATACAACCAAAAAAGGCGTTTCGAAAATAACAACGGCTCAACTGAGCCGTTTTTAAGATATCATCGATTTTTACAGGAAAATCAATTAATCGACTACATAGACTTAGAAAAATTCGCGTTGAATTATTTGTTGAAAAAACAGGATTCAGTGATTGAACAATTCAAATACACCCACATATTCGTAGATGAGTTCCAAGACACTTCGGATATCCAATTTGAACTCTTAAAATGTTTATCAAAAGAATCTCGATCTGTGTTTTCCGTTGGTGATCCTGATCAAAGTATTTATAGGTTCAGGGGCACAGGAGAAAAAGTGATTCAAAACTACCTAAAATACTTTAAAGCTAAGGTGTTTGTTTTGGATTACAACTACAGGTGTAAAAAACAAATCGTTTTGTACGCCAATCGGTTAATTGCGTGTAACAAACGTAGAATTAAGAAGACCTTGATTGCTTACAAAGAGGAACACGGCGTCGTAAGTGTTCACCGTTTTGATTCTTTAGAATCCGAAACTTTATTCGTGATGGATAGAATTAAATCGTTCATAGGTATAGGTTACTTGCCAAAAGATATCGCCATTCTTTATCGAAATCATTCAGATGCTAGTATGCTTAAAAACAATTTAGGTGAAAGCTACTACATGGACATAAATTTGTTGACGCTACATCAATCCAAAGGCCTGGAGTTTAAGATTGTTTTCATCATAGGAAACAAAGTAAGAAAGTATCAAAATAAAAAGGAGCTAGAAGAAGAAAGAAGGTTGTTTTTCGTTGGTATGACAAGAGCCATGGATAAGCTATTAATATCAGTGTTGACAAAGACAGACAAACCACGTTTTGTTAAGGAATTAAAATGTCAATATGAAACATAGAAAACAGTTGTCAATCGAATGACAGGGGTGCGTTAACTATGTTATAATATTCATGGTGATTTTAATGACAGAAATAGAGAAAAGAATGCGAGAATTAGAATCGATTATCGAAAAAGCAAACTATGAGTATCACACATTAGATACCCCTAATCTATCAGATCGAGCTTATGATTTGATGGTTAAGGAACTTATCGATCTTGAAGAAACCTATCCATGGTTTAAATCAGCTTTTTCACCAACCCTAAAAGTTGGGGGAGTCGTTTTAGATAAATTTAACAAAGTAAAACATGAAAAACCAATGATGTCCTTAGCCAATGCGTTTAATGATAGTGAACTGATTGAGTTCGATCATCGTATTGGAAAAGAAGTCACGGATTTTTCTTATAATATGGAATTGAAAATAGATGGATTGGCGATTAATCTGACTTACCAAGAGGGTCTTTTGATAAGGGCTTCCACTAGAGGTGACGGCATTATTGGTGAAGATGTTACAGAGAACATCAAAACCATTAGAAGCGTGCCTTTACAGCTCTCTAAACCTGTATCTCTAGAAGTTAGAGGAGAAGTTTTTATGCCATATAGTAGTTTTCATAAGGCAAATGAAGATCGTCTAAAAGAGGGTTTAGAGCTTTTTAAAAATGCACGAAATGCTGCCGCAGGGACGATTAGACAATTAGACACAAAAGTCGTTAGAAAACGAAATTTAGATATGTTTTGTTATACCTTAGTGGACCCGTATAAGTATGGCATACATACACAAGAGGGTGTTTTGAAGTATTTGACTGAATTGGGTTTGAAGACAAACCCCAATTATCAAGTGGTGTTCTCCATCGATGAGGTCATTGAAGAGATCAAACGATACGATGTCTTAAGAAAATCTTTAAGTTACGATACTGATGGGGTTGTCATCAAAGTAAATGAATTAGATACCTACGATCAAATTGGTCAAACTGTCAAATACCCAAAATGGGCAATTGCTTATAAGTTTGCCCCTGAGGAAGTGGTGACAACTTTAAACGCAATTACTTACCAAGTGGGTAGAACAGGGGTCATTACACCGGTTGCGGAACTAGAGCCTGTTATGATTTCAGGTTCGTTAGTCTCCAGAGCAACGCTTCATAATGAAGATTACATTAAGGCATTAGACATTGAGATTAATGACCAAGTGATTGTTCGAAAAGCTGGAGAAATCATTCCAGAGGTGGTTAGACCGGTATTAGAATCTAGAAAAAACACAAAAAAAATTGAAATGATTAAATACTGTCCAAGCTGTGATGAACCGATTGTACGTGAAGACAAAGAAGCTGACTGGTACTGTGTGAATCCAGCCTGTCCTGCTCAACATACGGGCAAACTTATTCACTTCGCGAGTAGAGTGGCGATGAACATTGATACGCTTGGTGAAAAAGTTGTGAATCAGCTTTACGAAGCAAACTTAGTAAAAGACATACTTGATATTTATCACCTTCATGAAAAAAAGCTGTTGTTGTTGGGACTTGACCGCATGGGTGTAAAGAAAGTTGATAACCTTTTAGAAGCCATCGAACAAAGTAAAAGTAACACGTTGGATAAGTTATTGTTTGGACTTGGGATCAAACATGTAGGTGCAAAAGTCGCTAAATTATTATTAAAAAAATACCCCTCATTCGACTTGTTAAAAGACGCATCGATTGAAGAACTACAAGCCATTGATGACATTGGATTGGCAATCGCACAAAGTGTTCACCACTTTTTCAATACAGAGTATGCGTCCTATCTTATTGAGGGCTTTAAAAGAGTTGGCATAAAAACATATATTGAAGATACAGAAAACAAGACACCACAACTATTTAAAGATAAAACATTTGTCTTAACAGGGAAGATGTCTTCATATACCAGAGAAGAGGCTCAAAACATCATTGAAACGCTTGGTGGGAAAGTAAGCAGTTCTGTTAGTAAGAAGACAGACTATGTTTTGGCAGGGACTGATGCCGGATCTAAATTAGATAAAGCAACTGCTTTAGGTGTGACGGTCATTGATGAAGAAACATTTAAGGAGATGACGCATTTTGAATAACGACTTTATTGTCATTAAAGGCGCAAGAGCCAATAATTTAAAAAACATCGACGTAAAAATCCCTAAGAATAAACTGGTTGTCATGACAGGCCTATCCGGGTCTGGTAAATCCAGCTTAGCCTTTGACACGTTGTATCAAGAGGGACAAAGAAGGTATGTTGAATCCCTTTCAAGTTATGCTCGCATGTTTTTGGGTAGTTTTGAAAAACCGGATGTTGATAAGATTGATGGGCTAAGTCCAGCGATTTCAATTGACCAAAGATCAACGTCCAATAACCCAAGATCAACGGTGGGTACTGTAACAGAAATTTATGATTACTTTAGATTGTTATATGCTAAGATTGGGACGCCTTATTGTCCTAATAGTGATATACCCCTATCTAAACAAACGATTGAAGAAATGACCAATCGGATTTTAGAGTTGGATGAAAACACCCGAGTCATGATCATGAGTCCTGTTGTTAAGATGTCTAAAGGTACGCATAAAAAAGCTTTGGATAAATATGTCAAAGAAGGCTTTATTAGAGCGGTCATTGACGGTGAACTGGTAGACTTAGAGCCAGTGATTGAACTTGATAAGAATAAGAAACACGATATCTCGCTCGTGATTGACCGTTTGGTAATCAAATCGGATATCAGAAGCCGTCTTTATGATGCGCTTGAACTGGCTGCGAATATGAGTGGCGGTTTTACTGAAGTCCAAATCATCGGCAAAGAAAAATTGACATTCAGTCAATCCTATTCTTGTCCAGACAGTGACTTTACTGTGCCTGATTTGGAACCGAGATTGTTTTCGTTTAATAGCCCAATTGGGGCATGCCCAGATTGTAATGGCTTGGGCAAAAAGATGACTGTCTCAGAGGGGTTAGTTCTAAACCCTAAAAAAACGATTAGAGACGGGGGTATTATCCCATATCGTAATCAAGATTCTGAGAACCTTCAAGGGCTTGAATTAGAGATTGTATGTAATCACTACAACATCGATATGGATGTTCCTATGTCGGAGCTTTCAAGAAAACAATTGGACATTATTTTATATGGCACTAAAGAAAAACTACACTTTAAACTTAAAAGTTCATCTGGTAGAATTCATGAATCAGACCGTACTTTTGAAGGTGTCATAAACAACCTTCAACGAAGACACAGGGAAACAAGCAGTGCTTGGATTAGAGAATGGATTGAATCTTATATGTCTGAAAAGACATGTAGCACTTGTGATGGAAAACGTCTCAATCAAGCCGCTTTATCGGTTAAAATTAACCGCGAAAACTTATCGGATGTCATGGCTAAAAGTGTGGAAGAAATACTCGATTTTATTAAAAAACTTTCGTTGTCTTCTACACAAAATAAAATATCTGAAAACATTGTTGCTGAAATTAAAACTCGACTTCAATTCTTAATTGATGTCGGATTAGAATACTTGACGCTTTCTCGTGAAGCGACCACTTTGTCTGGTGGAGAAGCACAACGTATTAGACTGGCAACTCAAATAGGGTCCATGCTATCGGGGGTACTTTATGTGCTAGATGAACCTTCAATTGGTCTACATCAACGAGACAATCATAAACTCATTGAAACCTTAAAGAAAATGAGAGACTTAGGGAATACGATGGTGGTTGTTGAACATGATGAAGAAACGATGCTAGCGGCTGATTACTTAATTGATATTGGTCCAGGGGCAGGCGTTCATGGTGGTGAGTTGATTGCTTATGGAACACCAGAAGAAGTCATGCAAAACCCAAACAGCATTACAGGACAGTATCTGACAGGTAAACTAAAAATAGAAGTCCCGAAAGAAAGACGTGATGGCAACGGTAAAACCATTACAGTTTTAGGGGCAACCCAAAATAATTTAAAAAACATCGATGTATGCTTTCCTATGGGTAAATTAATTTGCGTCACAGGTGTTTCTGGATCAGGGAAGTCAACCTTAGTCAATGAAATTTTATACAAAGGCATTCACAAATCGTTATACAAGACAAAGGATGAACCAGGGGAACATAAAGGTATTTCTGGCATTGAAAACGTCAACAGAATCATTGACATTTCACAATCGCCAATCGGTAGAACGCCTAGAAGCAACCCCGCTACCTATACGGGTGTCTTCGATGACATTAGAGACGTTTTCGCTTATACGAATGAAGCGAAAGTCAGAGGGTATCAAAAAGGTCGATTCAGCTTTAACGTTAAAGGTGGAAGATGTGAGACTTGTGGCGGTGATGGCGTGAAGCGCATCACGATGCATTTCTTACCTGATGTTTATGTTCAATGCGAAGTCTGTGGAGGCAAGCGTTACAACCACGAAACACTTCAAGTGAAATACAAAGGCAAAACGATTGCGGATGTCTTGGATATGACGGTAGAATATGCACTTGAATTTTTTGAAAATATCCCCAAAATCAAAGATAAACTACAAACCATCTATGATGTTGGGTTAGGCTATATGACATTAGGTCAATCCGCAACCACTTTGTCTGGTGGTGAAGCACAAAGGGTAAAATTGGCTTCGGAGTTGTACCGTAAAATCACCCCACAGACTTTATACATATTAGATGAACCAACCACAGGGCTACACGTTGACGATGTTAAGCGATTGATGCAAGTCCTTGATCGAATTGTCGATGAAGGTGCAACCGTCGTGGTGATTGAACATAATTTAGATGTGATTAAACGTGCAGACCATATCATCGACTTAGGCAAAGAGGGTGGTGCGTTGGGTGGTAGTGTTCTTTTTGCAGGCACCCCAGAGCAGCTTGTTAAATGCAAAGAATCCTATACAGGGCAATATTTAAAACCGCTGTTAAGAAAGTAGGTTATTCATGAAAAAACCTTTAAAAACCCCACTGTTGGTAGACCTTGAACAAACGTACAGTTTTTCGATGATAAAAGCCTATGTTTTCAATTTGTTAGCGTTTATTACTGCAACTGGTCTTAGTATGCAACTGAAAGTGGATCACTGGCTAGGGTTTGTTTTGTTAACGGTTCTTTATACCCTATTAGAGGTAATGGCTGTTAACTTACTTAGACGTTATGCCATGAAACAGATTTATCGAACTTTTGGGTTATTATTGTTATTGGTATATGTGTTACTGATATATGGAACGATTAGCATTGTCCCAGACGTATATTTTCAAACCCTCATTGGTTTTATAGGTTTTACACTAATATTTTTGGTAATTAGAGTGTTGTTGTTGTATTATTATGATAAGCTAATTCAAAATAAGAGGAGGCACTTATGAAAGGCATCAAGGTGATTCAACTGGCCAAAGACAATCAATTAACTGCAGTAGCAGGGTTTGATGGGTTAGAAGGCTATGTAAAAGATGATATGATTTCTAGACCTGGGATTGAACTGGCTGGTTTTATGGATTTTTTCGATCCTCAGAGGGTCATTTTAATCGGATCTAAAGAAAACTCATTTTTCAATTTATTCAACAAAGAGATTCAATCAGAAAGACTTAAAGATATTTTTGAGTTGAAACCACCCGCAGTTATTTTTTCAGTCAATGTAGAAGTAGATGAAGTCTATATTCGTCTTGGCAACCAGTATGGTGTGCCAATTTTGAAAAGCAACATTAGAACGACACCTCTTAACTCAAAGCTTTATTCCTATCTCCAAGAAAAACTTGCCACACGTAAGACGGTCCATGGTGTTTTATTAGATATCGGTGGATTGGGCTGTCTAATCATTGGTAAAAGTGGCATTGGTAAAAGTGAAACTGCACTTGAGTTGATCAAACGAGGACACATATTAATCGCAGACGATAGAGTGGATGTTTATCAAAAAGATGTTGGTATTTTGATAGGTCAAGCCCCACAAATCTTAGAAAGATATCTAGAAATTAGAGGTATTGGGATTGTCGATGTGGTTAGCATGTTTGGTGTTGGTGCCTATAGAGAAACCAAAAAGATTAGACTAGTTGTCGAACTTGAAAAATGGGAAGAAAACAAGTACTATGATCGTTTAGGACTTGATCTAGAAACCACCAAATATTTTGACACAGAAATACCTAAAGTAACCATCCCTGTACTACCAGGTAGAAACGTGGCCACACTGGTTGAAAGTGCAGCAATGAATGAAAAACTTAAATATATGGGCTATCATGCAGCTTTTAACTTAACGAGAGAAATCACTAGAAGCATGAAGAAAAACGAGGTAGAGGACAATGAATAACGTCAAATCACATTTGATTGAACACAAAAGAAAGTACTTAATGGCACTTGCAATGATCGCTTGGTTTATATTGATTGTTATTATCGCAACCAATAAACCAAAAGTATCGAGCGCTGGGTATGAAAGCTATAACAACATAGCAATTATGATTGGCAGCTTTACGATTGCTTGGTATGCAGTATTCATTTTAACGGGCATTATATTCGCGGCTATAGTTGCGATGGAAGAAGCCGACTTACTGGGTATTAAAAGAGATCACATTTATGATGGGTTGCTTTATGCAGTGCCTTTATCAATCATAGGTGCTAGATTGTATTATGTATTGTTTGATCCAAAAGGTGGATACACATCAATTGGGGATGTATTTAACATTAGAGATGGTGGCCTTGCGATTCATGGGGCCGTTATTGTTACGATTGTATTTTTAATTGTATTTACCAAGGTTAAAAAAATTTCGATTTGGAAATTTCTAGATTTGTTAGCGCCAGGCTTTTTGATTGGACAAATCATAGGACGGTGGGGGAACTTCTTTAACCAAGAGGCTAATGGTATCGCAACCACTCGCACGTTCTTAAGACAAACGTTAAAACTTCCAAGATTCATTGTGGATAATATGTACTTTTATGATAGCAACGTTGGCGCGCTTAATTATTATCATCCGACCTTCCTTTATGAAGGTGTATGGAATTCAATAGGGCTTTTACTAATGCTCATTTTAAGAAGAACCAAAGGGTTAAAATCAGGTGACTTAATTGGCATCTATTTGATTTGGTATGGTTTTGGAAGAGCGGTCATTGAACAGTATTTAAGAACAGATCCTTTAATGTTAGGCAATACAGACATACGTATTAATGTATTAAACTCAATTGTGCTATTCGTTGGTGGTGGATTCGCTTATCTGATCGCTAAGCGTATGCTATTTAAATCTCTACCAGATTATGTGGATACACTGAATTTTGGTTTAAGAAAATGATAGACACAATACTATTCGATTTAGATGGCACAATCCTTGATTCCAACGCACTAATCTTAGATAACTTCAAGTATGTGTTTAAAGAAGCTTTACCAGATGTCAAACTTAAAGAAGAAGACTATTTAATGTTTATCGGACCTACGTTAAGACAAAGTATCAGTCAGTACACATCTAGTGAAGAAACATTAAATGCGATCATCGACATGTATCGAAAAAGAAATGTAGAAATGCATGATTTATATGTAAAACCTTATGATGGAGCGAAAATCCTTTTTCAAAAATTAAAAGAAAAAGGCATTAAAATTGGCATAGTATCTTCTAAAGTGCACGCTTTAATCAAGCGTGGACTAGCGATAAGCGAATTAACGGATTATGTCGATTATATTGTGGGAAGCGATGATGTTATGAATCACAAGCCACATCCAGAACCGATATTAAAAGCCATCGATTTTTTCCAAACCAAGCATGTCGTTTATGTGGGTGATCATCCCAATGATATCCTCGCAGCAAAAAATGCAAATATTCCTTCTATAGGTGTGTTATATTCGTGGGTTAAAGCAGAACTTATAAAAAGCAACCCAACTTATTTGGTAAAAAATTTATTAGAAATTGAAGAGGTGATTTTATGTATGATTTAGTAATCATTGGCGCAGGTCCTTCAGGATTAACGGCTGCGATATATGCAGCAAGAGCAAATTTAAACACAATCATGATTGAAAAAGGGGCACCCGGTGGACAAATTGTTAACACGAATGAAATTGAAAACTATACGGGGTATCAAAAACTATCCGGTGGCGATTTAGCCCTTAAGATGTTTGACCATGCCATGGCCCTTGGCGCAAACTATGTTTATGGTGATGTTTTAGAAGTTAAAAAGGATAAAGATATATTTGAAGTGATAACTTCTACGGAAACATTCGAGGCTAAAGCAGTCATTATTGCATCAGGCATGTTACCAAGAACACTTAATGTCCCAAATGAAGAACCATTAAAGTCTAATGGTATCAGCTGGTGTGCAATTTGTGATGGTCCTATCTATAAGGGCGAAAAAGTAGTCGTCGTCGGAGGCGGTAATAGTGCTGTTGAAGAGTCTATTTATTTAGCATCTTTGGTTGAACACTTGACCGTCATTCAGAACTTAGAGACTTTGACTGCTGATAAAAAAGCGGTGGACTTGTTGTTGAAACAAAAAAACGTGACCGTATTATATGAAACGCTGGTTAACCAATTTTTAGTAGGTGAAGACAACAAATTGTCAGGTGTTGAAGTAAAAGACAAAATGGGTAACTTAACCAAGATTGAAGCTAAAGGTGTGTTTGAATATATTGGCTGGAACCCTGTGACCTATATGGTTAAAGACATGGGTGTGACAGACAAATGGGGGTATATGCTCACAAACGAAAAAATGGAAACAAGTGTAGCTGGTTTATTTGCCTCTGGAGATGTCAGACAAAAACAAATTAGACAAGTGGTTACAGCAACCTCCGATGGGGCAATCGCTGTTCAGAATGTCTTAAAATACTTAGAAAATAGGGACTAACATGTCATTTGCAAGAACCGTAAAAGATGAAGTTGTTAAAATTCAAACGGATAAACAAGAACAACTGGCCGAACTTTCGGCTCTTTTGCATTTGAATACAGATTTACACTTAACGAATGAGGGTATGTATCTTGAATTTCATACGAACAACCCTTCCATAGCAAGAAGGTTTTACGTACTTGTAAAAAACATGTACGATGCTAAATTAGAAATCATATCTAAAAAAGAAGTCAAACTTAAAAAGAAAAGCGGCTATTTAGTGTTAGTCAAGTCACATGTTACTAAAATCATTGACGAGCATTCGATGGTCGAACAAAATACACTAGAATATGAGTTTTTGACTGAAACAGATGAGGCAAAAAGAGCTTATTTAAGAGGGGCATTTTTGGCTTGTGGGTCGGTTAATGATCCGATTAAACCAACCTATCATTTAGAACTCTATATGCACAGTAAAACCGATGCGGTTTTTACCCAGCGCTTGATGAATCATTTTGAATTGAATGCCAAAATCACTTCAAGAAGACAAGGATTGATCGTCTATTTAAAAGAAGCTGAAGCCATCAGTTCATTTTTAAACGTCATTGGCGCCATAGAGTCTGTTTTTAAGTTTGAGGACGTAAGAATTAAACGCGATTTTAATAATTCAATCAATCGACTGATCAATATTGAGATTGCCAATGAAAAAAAGACCATTACTGCCGCAAATGAACAACTTATGGACATTGAAGTCATTAAGCTAAATAAAGCCTATGCCACTTTAGAAGACAAGTTAAAAGAGACCATCAAGTTAAGAGAAGCTTATCCAGATGCTTCTTTATCCGAACTGATTCAAATATACAAAAAGCAAACCAATCAGAATCTTTCAAGATCAGGCATGAATCACAGACTCCTTAAGATTAAACAACTGGCTGATTCTATTAGGGAGGGTCAAAAATGAGTTTCGAAGTAGGCATTGATTTGGTTGAACTTATAGCCATCAAAGAAAAAATCAATGAAAGATTCATCCAAAGAATCCTTTCAGAAAGTGAAACAGTATTTTTCAATAACATCCATGATGAGCAAAGAAAGCTAACCTTTTTAGCTGGTAGATTTGCGGCTAAGGAAGCCTTATTTAAGGCGTTTAAGTTTGGTGATAAGACAGCGAACTATAAAGACTTTTCGATCATGAACGACGAGGTAGGCGCACCTTATTTAAAGCCTAATCGTTTCACTGAGAGGGCTTCTATCAAGTTATCGATCTCACACTCAATGCATTTTGCTACTGCAATCGTCATTGTAGAGAAAAAAGAATAATTACCATATTTTTTATTAGGCTTGTAACCAAGTGCTTATTTTTGTATAATAACATAGGAACAAGGAGACGTTTATTATGCCACGTGTAGAACAAAAATCAAAATCAAAAAGTACTAAAAAACAACCAGTGAATGCGAGAACACAAACGGATTATAAAATCTTAAAAGTGGCTGGAATTGCATTGCTTGTTATCGCAGTATTAGCAAGTGCTTATTTATTATTAGATAAGTTTGTATTTAACAAAGAAAATGAAACCGAAATCAAACGCTACGAAGACCTTACACATATTACATTAAGCGAATACAAATGGTTGTTGGGTGAAGATGAATCTAACCCGCTTACCAACATAGAACATGATGTTTATATTTTTGTATATAACAGGGACTATGAAGCCTGTGAGCTATGTGAGTCATTGGAAGATGAAGTGAAAGAAGCAGCAGCTAAAGCTAGTGAGAATGGCTATTCTTTCTTTGTATTAGATTATGTGAAGTACCCTGATATACAAACGTATGTATCGGGATTATTCTTACCAAACAGACCTGGACTTATTCATATCAGCGGAGATTCTTATGCAGATACTGATGCAATTTCAACCAGTGAAAATGGTATTTTATTCGTATTAAATTCAATAATTAAGTAAGAGGGCTATAGGCCCTTTTCCTATGAAAAAAGGTGGTAGAACATGGATCAATTATTAGTAAAAGAAATCAGTAACACATTAAGTGTAAGAGAAAACCAAGTTGAATCGGTTTTAAAGCTGCTTGATGAAGGCAACACAATTCCTTTCATTGCTCGTTATAGAAAAGAAGTTACGGGCGGACTAGATGAAGAACAAATCAATGAGATTCATAAGTCATGGGAGTATGGAGTTAACCTTTTAAAACGTAAAGACGACGTCATTCGTTTGATTGAAGAAAAAGGGATGATGACCGAAGAACTGAGAAACCAAATCTTGAATTCAACCAAATTGATTGAAGTGGAAGATTTATATCGACCTTATAAAGAAAAGAAGAAAACCAAGGCTACAGAAGCCGTTGCTAGAGGTCTAGAACCACTTGCTAAGCTCATTTTGACAATGCCAACCGATATTGATATCGAAAAAGAAGCAGAAGCCTTTATAACCGAAGAAGTGCCTACCGTGCATGATGCCCTAGAAGGCGCAAAACACATCATCGCTGAACAAATCAGCGACAATGCGAATTATCGAAAAGCCCTACGAATTGAAATAGAAGTAGACGGTTTGATTGTCACAAAAGCTAAGAAGAACGCAGAAACTTTAGACGAAAAGGGTACATACACGATGTATTATGATCATGTCGAAAAAGTTTCAAAAGCTGTCCCTCATCGCATTCTTGCAATGAACCGTGCTGAGGATGAAAAAATAATTACGATTTCTATTGACAGTAACACCGAAGCAATGTTAAAATATCTCGGTTCAAAAATTATCGTTAATCCGAACTCACCTGTGGCCTATTTAATTAAGGAGGCCATTGAGGACTCATTGAAACGATTAATCTACCCAAGTTTAGAACGTGAAATCCGTTCAGAGCTAACCGGTAAAGCGGAAGATCAAGCGATAGAAATATTCGCATTAAACTTAAAAAACTTACTATTACAAAGACCTATGAAAGATAAAGTTGTCTTGGGGATTGACCCAGCTTATCGTACAGGTTGTAAACTTTGTGTGGTAAATGAACAAGGGACCGTTTTACAAAAAGGCGTTATCTATCCTCATGAAAAATATAAGGGTGAGAAAGAAGCCGGTGACCGTTTAGGCCTCTCTGAGAAAATCATTAAACAATATATCGCAAAACATCAAGTTGATATTATTGCGATTGGTAATGGTACTGCATCCAGAGAAACTGAAGCTTTTGTATCTGAATTGTTGAAAAAGTACAACTTAGACACAAAATATGTCATTGTATCTGAAGCAGGTGCATCTGTATATTCTGCAAGTGAACTCGCCAGAGAAGAGTTCCCAGATTATTCTGTAGAAGAAAGAAGTGCAGCTTCTATTGCAAGAAGACTTCAAGACCCGCTATCGGAACTTGTTAAGATTGATCCGAAATCTATCGGAGTTGGTCAATACCAACATGACGTATCACAAAAGAAACTATCTGAATCCCTAGATTTTATTGTTAGTAACGCTGTTAACCAAGTAGGTGTTAATGTTAACACCGCTTCAAAAGCATTACTCACATATGTATCTGGATTGAATAAAACGGTATCTGAAAATATTGTCAAATATCGTGATGAAAACGGCGCGTTTAAAAATCGCAGCCAAATTAAAAAAGTCCCAAGATTAGGGGCTAAAGCGTTTGTACAATCGGTGGGGTTCTTACGCATTGTTGGTGGAAATGAAGCGCTGGATATGACACCTGTCCATCCAGAATCTTACGAACCAGCTAAACAAATCATGTCGATGTATGGGATTACACGCGAACAGTTAGGGCAACCCGAACTGAAGTTGATTGTAGATAAGATCAATCGTGTAGAACTACAAACAAAACTAGGCATTGATTCATACACCTTAGATGACATTCTCGATGCATTTATTGCCCCTCTAAGAGACCCAAGAGACCAGTTTGACGCTCCAGTGTTAAGAAATGATATACTTCATTTAGAAGATTTGAAACCTGGAATGATGTTAGAAGGTACTGTAAGAAACGTAGTTGATTTCGGTGCTTTCGTAGATTGTGGTTTAAAAGAAGATGGTTTAGTCCATATTTCAAAATTATCCAAAGGCTTTGTCAAACATCCAAAAGATGTGGTCGCCGTTGGAGATATCGTAAAAGTATGGGTACTAAGTGTAGATGAAAAACGTGGCAAAGTCTCTCTCTCCATGATTGAGCCTCGTTAATAAAAAATATATTATTATAAAAAAAGCACACACTCTCTCCAGTGCTTTTTTTATTTCGTAGGGTTCCTTTTTTTCATAATATCTTCGAAATAAGTTGACACTTATGGCAAAATAGGTTATCATATAATAGCGCATTTGGAGTAGTACTCAAGAGGCTGAAGAGGCGCCCCTGCTAAGGGTGTAGGTCGACTAAAATCGGCGCGAGGGTTCAAATCCCTCCTGCTCCGCCACTTGCGCTTTAATTTTTTTTTGGCCCGTTGGAGAAACGGTTAACTCACATGCCTTTCACGCATGCATTCACGGGTTCGAATCCCGTACGGGTCACCAACTTTAAAAGAGTAGTCATTCTCATAATTGAGGATGGCTTTTTTTGTCTTTGTAAGGCTGACAAGCCGATGAGATATCAAGCTAAAAATGTCGCATTATTAGTCGCTAATCTCGCTAAGGATCACGATATTTTCGGTACCTTTTTAGCCATTTAGGGTCTACACTCCTGTTTTCATAAAACTTATGTACAAGTAAGCAAGACTATAACATGCAAAAAGAAATCGATAAAGAGATTCAAAAGAGTGTTAAAAATAGCAACTTAC